>ERZ773217.280-NODE-280-length-50398-cov-9.044614_pt1 | contig 50398 bp, 53 predicted proteins | sample MGYA00580995_ERZ773217 | MGnify/ENA primary metagenome ERZ773217 (study PRJEB29015, sample SAMEA2737772) | human gut metagenome | biome: human gut; feature: human-associated habitat; material: faeces | place: China | collected 2012 ...
TTCAGGTCTTCTCTTGTCTCTGATTTCAGCAGCGTATTGGCCAACTTTTTCTTTATTGATACCTTTAACAGTGATCTTGTTCTGCCCATCTAATACAGTCTCGATGCCTTCCGGGTCCTCCATCTCAACCGGATGGGAATAACCTAGATTCAGAGTAAGTTTCTTACCCTGCTTGGAGGCTCTGTAACCAACTCCATTTACCTCCAAAACCTTTTCATAGCCCTCGGTTACACCATGTATCATGTTATTAACCAGGGTTCTTGTCAGACCGTGTAAAGATTTCATTCTCTTTAAATCATTTGGTCTGCTTACGATAATCTGTCCGTCCTTTTGCTCGATCAACATCTCTGCCGGGAGCTCTCTCTCCAATGTTCCCTTAGGACCTTTTACGGTCACTTTATTTCCTTCTGCGATTGTAACAGTTACGCCTGCCGGAACCGCAACTGGCATTCTGCCAATACGTGACATGCCATTTACCTCCTACTTAAATTCTCGGAAGGAACGCTTGGGTTCCTTCTGTTTTCAGTTGCATTTAGCGCTTGGCGACCGCCTTTTGGCCGCTTGGATGCGAAAGCGCTTCACTTATTTAAGGCATCTGCTGACGCTTAACGACCGCTCAACTAAACTCATAAAACACCTCGTTAAGTCTCGGAACGGGCGTTCGCACTAAGTTCGTAAGATACCTCGCTAAACGCTCACAGCTTACCAAACAAATGCCAATACCTCTCCGCCTACACCTAACTGGCGCGCCTCCTTATCGGTAACTACGCCGTGGTTCGTGGAGATAATTGCGGTACCAAGTCCGCCCAGTACCTTGGGAAGCTCCTCCTTGTTTGCGTACACACGCAGACCTGGCTTGGAGATTCTCTTAATACCGGAGATAATTTTTTCATTCTTGTCTTTACCGTACTTTAGAGTAATTCTGATGGTCTGAAAACCGCCGTCCTCTACCATGTCGTACTTTGCAACATAGCCCTCTTTTACCAGAATATCAGCAATAGCTAATTTCATCTTGGATGAAGGTACGTCTACTGTATCATGCTTTGCAGTATTTGCGTTACGGATTCTTGTAAGCATATCTGCAATGGGATCGCTCATTGTCATTTTATATTGCCTCCTTTTCTAAATTTATCCTTTCAGGAATGTCGCACCTTTTAGATTCCCACACCGTTCTGCCCTCCCCTGCTTAATAGGAATGATACCCTAGCTTCATGGGGATGATATTCCTCTCTGCATTCGGAATATCAGCTTTCGCAGTAAACACGTGAGAGACCTCATTCAGTGCTCAATGCCTACCAGCTAGCTTTTTTAACGCCGGGAATCTGGCCCTTGTATGCTAACTCACGGAAACAGATACGGCAAATGCCATATTTTCTTAAATAAGCATGTGGACGGCCACAGATTCTGCAGCGGTTGTACTCTCTGGTGGAGAATTTAGCCGGACGCTGCTGTTTAATCTTCATTGAAGTCTTAGCCATGAAAGTTTCCTCCTAACTATTTTGCAAACGGCATATTGAATAGTGTCAAAAGTTCACGAGCTTCTTCGTCAGTCTTAGCAGTGGTAACGAAGATGATGTCCATACCTCTTACCTTATCAATTTTATCGTACTCAACCTCAGGAAAGATTAACTGCTCTTTGATACCGAGAGCATAGTTTCCTCTGCCGTCAAAAGCGTTAGGATTAACACCTCTAAAGTCACGTACACGTGGAAGAGCCAGGTTAATCAGGCGGTCTAAGAATTCATACATTCTCTCTCCCCGCAGAGTTACCTTACAGCCGATAGCCATGCCCTCACGAAGCTTGAAGTTTGCAACAGACTTCTTAGCCTTTGTGGTTACAGCCTTCTGGCCGGAGATGATTTCCAAATCTCTCACAGCAGAGTCCAGGACCTTGGCATTTTCCTTTGCTTCGCCTACGCCCATGTTAATAACAATCTTATCCAGCTTCGGCACCTGCATAACATTTTTATATCCGAATTTTTTCATCAGAGCGTCAACTATCTCGTTCTGATATTGTTCTTTTAATCTAGCCAATGTTTTTTCCTCCTCTCCTGAAATTAGTCAATCACTTTGCCGGTTTTCTTAGCCACGCGAACCTTCTTGCCGTCTTTCACCTCAAAGCCGACTCTGGTTGCCTTGCCGTCAACGACCAGCATTACATTGGAGATATCAATGGGAGCCTCCTGATTAACGATTCCGCCCTGTGGATTGCCAGGAGCCTGCTTTGTATGCTTGGTAATCATGTTGCAGCCCTGAACCAGAACCTTATTCTTCTTTGCATTAACAGATATAACCTTACCCTGCTTATCTTTATCCTTACCTGCGATTACGACTACTAGGTCGTCCTTTTTGATTTTTTGCACAGTTATACCTCCTTACAGTACTTCCGGAGCTAAGGAGACAATCTTCATAAACTGTTTGTCTCTTAATTCTCTCGCTACAGGCCCAAAGATACGTGTTCCTCTTGGAGTCTTGTCGTCCTTGATCACTACTGCTGCGTTCTCGTCAAATTTGATGTAAGAACCATCCTTACGGCGTGCGCCCTTAACAGTACGAACGACTACAGCCTTTACAACATCGCCCTTCTTTACAACACCGCCTGGTGTTGCATCTTTAACGGAAGCAACGATGATATCACCGATATTTGCATATCTTCTGGTTGAACCGCCTAACACACGGATGCAGAGAAGCTCTTTTGCACCAGTATTATCGGCAACCTTAAGTCTTGTTTCCTGCTGAACCATACCTGTTACTCCTTCCTGGTCTAATTATCTTGCCTTCTCAATCACTTCAACAAGTCTCCATCTCTTATCCTTGGACAACGGTCTTGTTTCCATTACTTTCACTATATCGCCGATACCGCATTCGTTTTTCTCATCATGAGCTTTTAACTTAACGGTCTTTTTAACAATTTTACCGATTACAGGATGTTTTACATGGTCTTCGATAGCAACTACGATCGTCTTATCCATTTTATCGCTAACCACTTTACCGGTACGGGTCTTTCTTAAATTTCTTTCCACGGTAGTTTAAATCTCCTTTCCACTCTGTATTAGCGGGTATGTTCACTCCTGCATATTCGTGGAAGCTATCTCCTTTCTTCCTTCGGAGTATCTGCTTGCACACCAGACTCGAAACGTATCATCAAGCGTTTCATGCATCATGAACGGCGTTCGCGCTAGGCTCGAAACTACCTCACTAAGCGCTCACAATTATGCATTCGCCTTTTCAGCGATAACAGTCTGAATTCTGGCAATATTCTTGCGAACGTCCTTAATTCTAGAGGTGTTATCTAACTGGTTGGTTGCATTCTGGAATCTTAAATTGAACAGTTCCTTCTTCGCAGCTACTAACTCTTCATTCAGCTCGTTTGCTGACTTAGCCTTTAATTCTTCTACAAATTTACTAGTTTTCACTGTTATCACCGCCTTCTAAATCTGCTTTGGAAACAATCTTACACTTGCATGGCAGCTTGTGCATAGCAAGACGAAGCGCCTCTCTCGCTGTTTCCTCTGGTACGCCAGCGATCTCAAACATAACACGGCCTGGCTTTACAACCGCTACCCAGTACTCCAGAGCGCCCTTACCGGAACCCATACGGGTTTCTGCCGGCTTTGCTGTTACAGGTTTATCGGGAAAGATCTTAATCCAGACTTTACCGCCACGCTTGATATAACGGGTCATGGCAACACGGGCTGCCTCAATCTGGTTTGATTTAATCCAGCATGGTTCAGCAGCAACTAAACCAAATTCACCGTTGGTAATCTTATTGCCCCTTAACGCTTTTCCGGCCATAGAGCCACGAAACTGTTTACGACGCTTAACTCTCTTAGGCATTAACATTATTTATCGCTCCCTTCCTTGTTTCCCTTAGTAGGAAGTACCTCGCCCTTGTAGATCCAAACCTTAACGCCAATTTTGCCGTAGGTTGTATCTGCCTCAGCGAAGCCATAGTCAATATCTGCTCTTAATGTCTGAAGCGGGATTGTCCCCTCGCTGTAGAATTCGGTACGTGCCATATCAGCGCCGCCCAAACGCCCGGCCACAGCCGTTTTGATGCCCTTAACGCCAGCTTTCATGCTTCGTCCCATAGTAGACTTCATCGCACGGCGGAAAGAAATACGGTTCTCCAGCTGCTGGGCGATAGATTCAGCCACAAGCTGAGCATCTCTGTCTGGCCTCTTGATTTCTTTAATATCCACAAACAGCTTCTTGGAGGTCAGCTTCTGAACCTCTTTCTTCAGCTTCTCAATTTCAGCGCCGCCCTTACCGATTACAACGCCTGGCTTTGCCGTGTAGATAATCACCTTCACTCTGTCAGACGCGCGCTCGATTTCGATTTTGGAAATACCGGCACTGAACAATCTCTTTTTCAGGAACTTTCTGATATTGTAATCTTCAACCAGGCAGTCAGCAAAATCAGCTTCTGCGTACCACTTGGAATCCCAGTCTTTAATAACACCCACTCTTAAGCCGTGTGGATTAACTTTCTGTCCCATATTTGCCTCCTATCTCTCATTCAGAACAACAGTGATGTGGCTCATTCTCTTTTCGATCCTGTAAGCGCGTCCCTGAGCTCTCGGTCTCACTCTCTTCATTGTAGGGCCCTGATTAGCGTAACACTCCTCTACATATAGCTTTGCCGAATCCATACCGTTATTGTTCTCAGCGTTGGCCACTGCTGATTCCAGCAACTTCTTAACTAAGCTGGAAGCATATCTGGGACTGTAAGTTACAATACCAAGTGCAGTCTGCACATCTTTGCCTCTAATGGCATCCAATACGAAACAAGCCTTCTGGACAGATACCCTAGCGTAAGACAAGGTTGCGCTTGGTCTGGTGTCCTTCTGGGCATTTCTCTCTCTCTTAATTTGGGATCTATGTCCTTTTGCCATCGGTAAAACCTCCTTTCAATCTACCTTACTTACCTTCTCACGCCGGATTTCTTTTCGTCTTTACCATGACCTCTGTAGGTTCTGGTTGCTACGAATTCGCCCAGTTTATGTCCTACCATATCCTCGGTTACATATACCGGAACGTGCTTTCTGCCGTCATGAACTGCGATTGTATGACCAACCATCTGCGGGAAGATTGTTGAACGGCGGGACCAGGTCTTGATTACCTGCTTCTGTCCTGCTGCATTCATAGCATCAACTTTCTTTAACAGATGCGCATCTGCAAATGGTCCTTTTTTCAGTGAACGAGCCATGTGTTCTTAACCTCCTTAATTATTTGATGGTTTTTCCATCACGTCTTCTTACGATCAACTTGTTTGACTGCTTGTTTTTCTTCCTGGTCTTCAGACCCAGAGCAGGCTTGCCCCATGGGGTGCATGGACCCGGACGTCCGATACCACACTTGCCCTCGCCGCCACCATGAGGATGGTCGTTAGGATTCATTACAGAACCGCGGACAGTAGGTCTGATACCCATATGACGCTTTCTGCCAGCTTTACCAATGTTGATCAGGGAGTGTTCTCCATTGCCCACAACGCCAACCGTTGCCCGGCATATAATTGGAACCATTCTCATTTCACCCGACGGCAGACGGAGGGTGGCATACTTGCCCTCTTTAGCCATCAGCTGCGCTGAATTACCGGCAGACCGAACCAACTGGCCGCCCTTGCCAGGATATAACTCGATGTTGTGCACCTGGGTACCTACAGGGATGTGGTACAGGGGCATGCAGTTTCCTACCTTAGCCTCTGCTGTATCGCCGCTCATAACCTTCATTCCGTCGGTTAAGCCCTGAGGAGCCAGGATATATGCCTTTTCACCATCTGCATAGCAGATTAAGGCGATATTGGCGCTTCTGTTCGGATCATACTCAATTCCGACAACTGTTGCCGGAATGCCATCCTTTGAGTTTCTTTTAAAATCAATCAGTCTGTATTTCCTTCTGTTGCCGCCGCCTCTGTGACGAACGGTGATTTTACCCTGATTGTTACGACCAGCATTCTTGCCCAGAGAGACTAACAGCGCCTTCTCCGGAGTCTTTTTGGTGATTTCCTTGAAATCAGAACCGGTCATATGTCTTCTGGAAGGTGTATAAGCATTATACTTCTTAATTCCCATGACATTTTACTCCTTTTCTTTTCTTTTCACGGCATTTTTTAAACTGCCGTATAAGTTCTCCGCCCTTTACGGTAGCCGGGCAGGTTGTTCGCTCAAAACCAGAAAGACCTCTTTAAGTGCTTACAGCCCCTGGAAAAGTTCTATCTCCTTGCTGTCCTCGGTCAGCTTCACAATCGCTTTCTTGGTAGCCGCGGTTCTTCCTAAGGTTGTTCCTCTTCTCTTAACCTTGCCAATGCTGTTCATGGTGTTCACCGAAAGCACCTTGGTGCCTGGAAACATTTTCTCAACAGCTTCTTTGATCATAGACTTGTTAGCGTCTACATGAACCATGAATGTATACTTCTTATCCGCCATGGCATTCATACTCTTCTCAGTAATAACCGGTTTTAAAATGACGTCATAGTACTTGATATCTGCCATTATGCGTACACCTCCTCAATGGATGCAACAGCAGCCTTGGTAGCCACTACTGTGTTGTACTTCAGAATATCGTATACATTGATGGTAGATGCCTGAGCCGTCTTAACATCCGCCAGGTTTCTTGCCGACAATACGGTATTCTGATCATTATCAGCCAGAACGACCAGGGCCTTGGATACCTTTAAGTTGTCCATAACTCCCCGGAACTTCTTAGTCTTAATCTCGTCAAACTTCAGCTCATCTACTACGATGAACTTATGCTCCTGAACACGGCTGGTCAGAGCAGACTTAAGAGCAGCTCTCTTCTCCTTCTTGTTCAGCCTGATCGTATAATCTCTCGGCGTTGGAGCAAACACTACACCGCCGCCCTTCCACTGGGGTGATCGGGTTGAGCCCTGTCTTGCATGACCGGTTCCCTTCTGTCTCCAGGGCTTTCTTCCGCCTCCGGAAACCTCAGAACGCGTCTTTGCCTTCTGTGTTCCCTGACGCTTATTAGCAAGCTGCGCAACGACTGCAAGATGTACCAGATGTTCGTTTATTTCAACACCGAACACCGCATCGTTCAGCTCTAATGTGCCAACTTCCTTACCTTCCATATTGTAAACAGATACGTTTGCCATCTGTGTGTTCCTCCTTTCCTATAAAAGCTTACCTTTCAACCTTAACGGTTTCCTTGATCGTTACCAGGCTCTTCTTAGGACCTGGGACGGCGCCCTTAACCAGAATCAGGTTATTCTCGGCATCCACCTTGACAACCTCCAGATTCTGAATGGTAATCCGCCTGCAGCCCATGTGTCCAGGCATACCCTTCCCCTTGAACACGCGCCCTGGCGTAGTAGCGGAACCATTGGAACCCTGATGGCGATGGAACTTGGAACCATGTGCCATAGGCCCTCTGTGCTGTCCATATCTCTTGATAGCGCCCTGAAAGCCTTTACCCTTGGAAATAGCAGTTGCATCAATCTTATCGCCTACCGCGAAGATATCTGCCTTAATCTCATCCTTTACGGAATACTCTTCAGCATTCTCCAGCTTAAGCTCTCTTACATATCTCTTGTAGGAAACTCCGGCCTTATCAAAATGGCCTTTCTGCGGCTTATTGACCAGCTTCTCTCTCTTGTCAACGAAACCAACCTGCACTGCTTTGTAGCCATCGTTCTCCGCAGTCTTAACCTGAGTGACCACACATGGGCCTGCCTGAAGCACGGTTACCGGAACTAACGCGCCAGTCTCATTGAAGATCTGGGTCATTCCGACTTTTGTTGCTAAAATCGCTTTCTTCATTGTCTTACCTCCTGTTTCATGATCTACAGCGGAATGCTTTCACATTCATCCTAGAACAGCCAAATATACGTGGAACACTATAAACCGCCTGGCGGCATGTTGATTCCTCACAGGAAATGTAGTGTTGCTTCTATATCTAAACCCTTCAGGATATAAACATTTTCTTAACTGCATCTCCTTCCTGTTCAGGTAGGAAACGCAAATTCTGCCACGCTGCCTTTGCGCAGCCTTTCTGCCGTCTGTTATTTCGTTTTCATCTTGATGTCAATGTATACACCAGCCGGCATTTCCAGTCTAGACAGCGCGTCAACTGTCTTCTGACTTGGAGCAGTAATATCGATGAGCCTCTTGTGAGTCCTCTGCTCAAACTGCTCTCTGGAATCCTTATACTTATGCACAGCACGCAGAATCGTTACAACCTCTTTTTTGGTTGGCAACGGCACCGGTCCGCTCACCTGTGATCCTGTCTTTTTTACAGTCTCAATGATCTTACCGGCTGACTGATCTACTAACTGATGATCATAAGCTTTTAATGTGATTCTCATTACTTGACTTGCCATAAAAAAAGTCGCCTCCTTTTCGCACTTTCAAACCAAGTACGACAAGCGGTGACTGTACACGTTCCCGTGTGTGTCCTAATGAACACCACACTGACTCTGCCCTTAATCCTGCAGTATCTTTAATTTGGTACAGTGACTTGTCGCCAGTTTTCTAACTTGACATTCGCTCCACGGAAAACCTGCCTCAAATTGAGGTCAGCAACCTCACGCTTCAATGCTATCATGCCACAGCTTCGTTATAATAGCATAGATTCCTAAAATATTCAAGTCTTTTTTAATTTTTTATATTATCTTTTTAAAGATGATGGATGAGCAAAAAAAGAGAGACCTTTCATTTTTGAAAGTCTCTCCCAATAATCCCTTCTATAATCACTCCGTAAAGTAGGGCTCAACCGGTACCGTAATATAGGACCCAATGTCCGAACTGCCGTCTGCTTTTGTCAGTATGCCGCTGCTATTGGTAGTTAGCGCAACTCCGTCGCTGTTTTTAACTGTTTTCCCCTTCATTACCTTGCCGGAGGAATTCACTACATAGTTGCTGCCGTCTACCCGGTAGCATACGTATTTCTGTCCGTCTGTAGCCTTCTGAAGTTTTCCTTTATAATACAGATAGTTATCCTTTACCCCGTTATATCCCCGGCCATTATCCTGAAAATAGAAATCTGACTTGTTGCCATCATCCTCTGTGATTTTCATCTTGCCCTTCTGCACACAGCTCTTCTCTCTGCTGCCAAAATAGTAGGTCGTCCAATCCTTCTCTCCGGAACCTGTGTACACCTTCTTTAAACCATACACCGGATTGCCAAGATGATTGAACAGATAGGACTTGCCGTTCAGTTTCACAATATCGCTGGCTCTAAGCTGCTCTGAATCAGACGCCCTGGGCTTGCCGCTGTTAGTAAAGTAAAACCACTCTACAGCCTCTTCGTAACCGTTCAGCTCCTCAGGCGGCTCTATGGAATACCAGCCGATTTTGGCTTTTCCATCAGCCCCAAAATACATAAAATCCTGAATCGAGTCACTGCTGTTGGAGTGGACATTCTTCCATCCGGTCTGCATTGCCCCATTTTCATCGAAGCAGTAATATACACCGTCAATTTTTCTGGCGCTGTATTCTGTATCGGAGTTCTCAGGCGAATACTTCTTGCCATTGGAAGCAAAATAGAACCAGTATTTCCCATCATTATCAGTATAGCTGTCAATGCCCGGCGTCACATAGCTGCTGCCTCTCTCATCCTCGTCAGGAAGCTCCAGCTTTTGCCACCCGGTTCTCATGACGCCGTCTGAGCCGGTATAGTACATATTGTCCAGAATCCAGCCTGTCTCCATACGGCCGTCATCATCAAAATGATACCATTTGTTATCTATCTTCTTCCAGGCATCCGTTATGACCTTGCCGCTGCTTCCAAAATAATACCATTCATATTCATCTGCCGCATTGCCAGGCAGCTTCAGCCATTTCTCTGTGAGCATAATGCCATTGCTGTCCACATAATAATCAGAATCAACCCATGCGTTAACAGCCATCACTCCGTCTCCATCCAGGTAACGCCACTGGTTGTCATTTCCTTTCTTCCAGGCATTATATACTCGATTGCCATTGGAATCGTAGTACGCCCAGCTGCTGCCTGATTGAGCCCATCCTTCTGCCGCCATGGCAGAGAGCGTAGCCGTACCTAAGGACAAAGCCGCTGCCAACGCCCACACTGCCGCTACATGTTTTTTCATATGCTCAGCTCCTCTTTCCATCTGCTCTCACACAACCATTCTCTCTGCAGAGCATGATTATCCTGTGATATATTGTATCAAGGCTTATCTAAATTAGCAACCAAATATATCTTTCAATTTAATTACAATTTGGGGAAATGCTTCCTTTTTCAAAAATCCCTTCTGCACTTGACGGTTACGAGGAAGTTAGACTATACTCTGTATTATAGGAAAATATGAATTTGATCAGAAATGAGGTTTATATATCATGTGGCTTGCCAGCAAATGGAAGGATTATGAAGTGATTGACTGCTCCAAGGGAGAGAAACTGGAGCGCTGGGGCGCCTATCTTTTAGTCAGGCCTGATCCCCAGGTTATATGGGACACGCCCAGAACCCACAAGGGCTGGAAAAAGATGCACGGCCACTACCACCGAAGCAGCAGAGGCGGCGGAGAATGGGAGTTTTTTGACCTGCCCCGGCAGTGGTCCATTGACTATGAAGGCCTCACATTTAATCTGAAGCCCTTCAGCTTTAAGCATACTGGACTTTTTCCAGAACAGGCTGCCAACTGGGACTGGTTTGGAACAAAAATCCGGGAAGCAGGAAGGCCTGTGAAGCTCCTGAATTTGTTCGCCTACACGGGAGGAGCAACTTTGGCCGCGGCCAAGGCAGGAGCCAGCGTAACCCATGTTGACGCATCCAAGGGTATGGTAAATTGGGCCAGGGAGAACGCCCAGTCCTCTGGTCTGGGTAACGCCCCTATCCGCTGGATTGTAGAGGACTGTGTCAAGTTTGTGGAGCGAGAAATCCGCAGAGGAAACCTCTACGACGCAATTATTATGGACCCTCCATCCTACGGAAGAGGCCCCAAAGGGGAAATCTGGAAAATTGAGGATTCCATCCACCAGCTGGTTAAGCTGTGTACGCAGCTGCTGTCGGATACTCCTCTTTTCTTCCTTATTAATTCCTACACTACCGGTCTGGCTCCTGCTGTTCTTTCTTATATGATAGGCGTGGAAATCCTTCCTAAATTCGGCGGCCAGGTACAGGCTGAGGAGATAGGGCTTTTGGTAGCTCGTACCGGACTGGCACTGCCCTGCGGAGCCTCCGGACGCTGGGAAGCCTGACAAATAACAACCCATGCCCGGCTGAACCTTAGCTTCTTAGCTCTTAACTCAGCCGGGCAAGCTATCCTCCACATTTCAGGCTTCATTCAGCCAAAAGCCGTCCCACATCCAGCTTTCCCCAGCCCTGCTGGTTATGAGGAAGGCCAAGATTTACCGCCCTCTCCCGAATGTGCAGCTTTACATCTTTATTGCTCATCTTCGGATATTTTTCTAATAAAAGAGCAATCGCCCCAGATACCAGGGGCGTCGACATGCTGGTGCCTGATTTTGAAAAGTACTTTCCAGGCTCATTACAGCAGCTTATGATTCCTGAGCCGGGGGCTACAATATCCGGTTTACATATACAGGCCACTGTAGGACCTCTTCCAGAATAGTCCACCATGCGGCTTCCCATGACCTCCACTTCCTTGTGGTCATCTGAACAGCCCACTGTAATTACCTTACGGCTGATACCGGGAGTCGTGATGGTCATGCGGCCTGGTCCATGGTTGCCGGCTGCTACCACCACAACCAGCCCGTCATCCCAGGCTGCATTTACCCCCCTTACCAAAATAGAATTTTCCGTCATGTCTCTCCGTGACAGGGAGCCTACAGAAATATTCACAATTCGAATACCGTACTCCTTCCTATGCTCACGAATCCATTTTAAGCCCGACAGCACATCTGAGGCATATCCATTACCTTTGTTATCCAGCACCTTTACGGAGATCAGGCTGCACCCAGGGGCCACGCCCCGATAGAGCCCCTCCGACGAACGGCCGCTACCCCCTATTATGGCTGCTATATGGGTTCCGTGTCCATTGTCATCATAGGGAACCTGTCTGTGGTTTACAAAGTCTGAAAACCCTGCGACTCTATCCTTAAAATCCTCATGAAGATAAATACCAGTGTCAAGGACCGCGACCCCCACACCCCGGCCTGTAATCCCCATGGAATATACTTTCTCACAATTAATCTCTATCCTTGCCTGATTCACATCACCGTATTCTCCTTTTTTTATTAGCATATTCCCGGAGAATAAATTCCGTTCCACAACAGACAGCCAGGTCCGTACCAATGGCAGCCTTTAAGAGCTTTTGAATCTAAAATTTCGAAAGAATTTCTGCATTACTATTTATAAATTTTTTTGTTCATTCAGCATTTTGTAAGAAAAATTACATTTCATTACATTTACCTGACTTTCATTGAAATTCGAGTCGATCTGTGTTATATTCATACCAGTCAGAAATGACGCAGCCCGGACTGCTTCCTAACGTCACGTTATAGCAGTCCGGGTATCCCCCAGACATATGGACAAAGCCAGCTATAGCTTTGAAGGATACTGAGCATTATTGCCAGTATTTTTTTTGAAATCCTGTAAAATGCAGATAATTATAAGGATTGCTGAAGAAACACTGAAAAATCAGGCTTATAGACAGCTGCTGACAAGGTTTGCAAGATTAAATATGAAATTTATAGAAAAGCACATCAGAAATGGTGTGCTTTTCTTGTCAAGCGCCTGTTTGCAATGCTTGTACGTTTAATCAAGAGTCATTCCACTCACCCTATCAAAAAACAGTCTTAGAAGATATGCCAATAATTAAGTTTTTAGCATTGATTCTCTGGACTAATGTTGAAATAGCCGCAGAAAGTAATATAATGGTTAATATACATTCGTTGTTTCCAATAAGCTGAGCCTATATTATAAAGGAAGGAGAAAGAAGGATTATGAGTGTGGGGATATATACAATATATTTTAGTCCAACTAGGGGAACCGAAACTATAGTTAAACTACTTGCAAATGAATTTGGGAATTATAAGGAAATTGATTTGTGCAATCCAGAAATTGAGCTTAAGCAAAGCTTTACAAAAGAGGATATTTGTATTATTGGAGTTCCCTCTTATGGAGGAAGAGTTCCTGCGGCCGCATTACAAAGAATGCAGCATTATACAGGAAATCAGGCAAAAACGATATTAGCAGTGTCTTACGGAAACAGGGCCTATGAAGATACGCTTAAGGAATTACAAGAATACTTAACAGCCAGAGGCTTCTGCTGTATCGCAGCAATTTCCGCTATTGCCGAACATTCTATTATACGTCAGTTTGCAGCAGGCAGACCAGACCAAAACGATAAAAAACAGCTAATTGAGTTTTCAAAACAAATATTAAACAAACTCAACCAATCCGCAGAATATGAAGCTTTAAGCCTTCCGGGGAATAAGCCGTACAGAGAATATCATGGAGTTCCATTAAAACCGAACGCCAGTAAAAATTGTAAAGAATGTGGATTGTGTGCAAAGCTATGCCCAGTTGGCGCAATCTCAATAACTGAGCCCAAAAAAACCAATCATGATTTATGTATATCATGTATGAGATGTGTAGCTATTTGTCCTGCTAAGGCACGAACAGTCAGTCATTTAAAATTAAAACTTGCTTCAAAAAAAATGGAAAAGGTCTGTTCACAACGCAAAGAAAACGAGCTTTTTATCTAAATAAATCCCCTGATGTGCCAAGCACAGCAGAGTCAAGGACGGACTTTCATTAAAATTTATGGGGTGCAGACAGAAAATTTAATTGATTTTCTGGGACATGGAAAATCCGATCGCTTACATGAATTTCCTGCTGACTTATGGTTTTATGAAGCACAGCAAGTGATTGCCTTTCTGAAAGAGAAGCACTTTTCAAATGTTGATATTATCGGTAGCAGCGGAGGCGCTTTAGTAGCTATCAACGTAGCCTTAGAAGCGCCTCCGCTTATATCCAAAGTAATTGCAGACAGTTTTGAGGGCGAGACGCCATTAAAACAGTTTACGGAACATGTAGTTGCGGATAGAGAGCTTTCTAAACATAACGAAGAAGCTAAATCCTTTTATCAGTATATGCAGGGACATGATTGGGAAAGTGTAGTTGATAATGATACTTCTGCTATTGTACGTCACGACAAGGAAATCGGCCGGTTCTTTCATAAGGATTTACACAAATTCCAACCTGATATTCTTATGACCGGCAGTAAACAGGATGAGTTTATCAGCAGTATTTCCCCCTTCTATTTTGAAAGGGTTTATAAAGAAATGCTTGAAAAAATTGGACATGGAAGGATGTATTTATTTGAAACTGGAGGGCACCCCGCTATGCTTTCAAATCCCGATGAATTTTATACCATAAGTATAGAATTCTTGCATTCTGGTCATCCTCTTTCATAATCAAACGGCCATATGGCTCTCTCCCAATCTGGTGCGTATCGTTAAGTACATGCATAAAGCCCAAGCCGAGGGGATACGCCAGCCGATCTTTAAAGGACTGCGCTTCGATCCGGTAGCCAAAGACTGTGTTAAAAAAGCATGATCTGTCCTGGCCCCTCTGACAGTCAACCCATGCCCAATATTGTTAAAATGGTACTTTTCATAACAGTCATTACATCCTTTTCCGTATCTGTGAAACAGGGCCGTGGAAGTATTGGGGTTTATAATCTGAAACATAATAAGAGAAAAATTTTTAAGAAATTCTTAATAATCTATTCAAGGAACATTCAAACATTCTAGGAAATTGCATGCTATACTAAGTACATAAGAGATGCACGAATATTTACAACTATCCTTCAACCCTTTTTGAAAATCCGAAATCCTAAGAAAGCGCTCCGTACCAGAGGTACGGAGTTTTTTCTATGTAATACCTGGAGCTATCTTCCACTCAATCCCTTTAATACTTCTTTTAACCTTGACACATCTCCATCTTCAAAGCAATATCCCTCCATGCCGCAGTCCCTTCCTCCCTGGACATTGACCTCCAAGTCATCAATAAAAAAGCACTCTTCCGGCTTCAAAGCAAACCGGTTAAAGAGATGGATATAAATTTCCTTCTGGGGCTTTAAGCATTTTACATCTGCAGAGAACAAAATTCCGTCAAAACATTCAATCGCCGGAATGATGTTCTTATAGCAGGAAAGCAGGCGGACGGAAGCATTGGAGCAGAGATAAATTCCATATCCGCTGTTTTTCAGCTCTCTTACGACCTTTTCCATTCCTGGCTTGGCTGTCATATTGTACTCATGCCAGTGCCAGAAACACTGGTCTGCCAGCTGGCGCTTTTCCTCCGTATCCAGACGGGAGCGCATTTTCCTAAGCCCCTCCTCCTCTGAAATAACTCCCATATCCAGCAAAATCCATTCCGGGGATACGAATACAGCTGTGGCCACCTCCTTTGCCAGCTGCTCATCCTGTGTGAAAACTCTGCACACCTTGTCCCCTACATAATCCACCAGCACATTTCCCATATCAAAGACAATGTTTTTAATCATATTTTCCTCCTGCATGCGACTAGCCTGTATGTAAAAATTAAAAACCCGGGACTTTTTGCCCGGGTTACACGCCGCTTATGCTTCCGGTTTTTCAACCTGGACAATAGCGGCCTTCTGCATCGGAATACGGCAGTTCTTATTACTGCCGAACTCCACGATCACGGTATCATCCGTCATATCAATGATAACGCCGTAGAATCCGCTGCTAGTCAGCACAGTATCGCCTATTGCCACGCTTCGAAGCAGCTCCTGCTGCCTCTGCTTCTCCTTCTTCTGAGGACGAATTGCCATAAAGTATAGCATACCACCCAGAAGAGCAATATAGAGAATCCAGAAAATAGGACTACTTGTATTCATGCTTACTTCCTCCTTCATGCCTGCTGTCTGGTCACAGCAGTTTTTATTTCGTGGATTTAGCCTTTGGGGGGCCTTCCATACCGGCAAGCTTGGAGGCTTTATACCCGGCATAACGGCGCTCCCTGATAGCTTCGCGAATCTCTTTCATCATTGTATTATAAAAATACAAATTATGCAAGGTGCATAATCTCATTCCCAGCATTTCTTTCGCTTTTAGCAGGTGACGGATGTAAGCTCTGCTGTAGGAGCGGCAGGCCGGACAGCCGCAGCCTTCCTCAATGGGACGGGAATCCAGCTCGTACTGCTGGTTGAACAGATTAAGCTTTCCCTGATTCGTGTAAACGTGACCGTGACGCCCGTTTCTGGAGGGGTAGACACAATCGAAAAAGTCCACGCCCCGATCCACCGCTTCCAGAATATTGGCAGGAGTCCCTACACCCATCAGGTATACAGGCTTATCCTCCGGCAGATGAGGAACTGTCACATCCAGTATATGGTACATTTCTTCATGGCTCTCTCCCACTGCCAGGCCGCCGATTGCGTAGCCGTCCAGATTCATCTCACGGATGGTTCTGGCGTGCTCTATACGGATCTCATCCACTACTCCTCCCTGATTGATGCCGAAAAGCAGCTGCTCCCGGTTCACCGTATCTGGAAGAGCGTTAAGCCGGGCCATCTCCTCCTTGCACCGGAGGAGCCAGCGGGTGGTACGGTCAACAGAATCCCGGATATACTGGTCGCTTGCACGGCTGGGAGGACATTCATCAAAGGCCATCGCAATCGTGGAGCCCAGATTGGACTGAATCTGCATGCTTTCCTCCGGCCCCATAAATATCTTGCGGCCATCTATATGGGAGTTAAAATGAACGCCTTCCTCTCTGATCCTTCTCAGCTTAGCCAGGGAAAATACCTGAAAGCCGCCGGAATCCGTAAGAATAGGCCTGTCCCAGTTCATAAATTTATGCAGACCGCCAAACTGCTTAATCAGCCTGTCACCTGTACGCACATGAAGATGATAGGTATTGGACAGCTCTACCTGAGTTCCGATTTCCCGCAGATCATCGGTGGATACGGCCCCCTTAATCGCCCCCACGGTTCCCACATTCATAAACACCGGAGTTTCAATGATTCCGTGAACTGTCTCCATCCTGGCGCTCTTAGCCCTTCCATCCTTTGTCAACACCTCATATTTCATATCCCAAACTCAGACCTCGTCATCTGCCAAAGCAGCCTTAATCATGATAGCGCACTCAATCCGTTTTTTTTGCATCTCACAGCCGATTTCATATGCGCCGTTAATAGAACCGCTGAAATTGTAGGAATTGGCGGAACATCCGCCGCTGCAGTAGAATCTGGCAAAGCAGTCCCTGCAGGCTTCCTTCGCATATACATTACAGGTTTTAAACTCATCCCGTATGCCCGTGTTCACAATTCCTGTATCTACATTTCCCAGGAGGAACGCTTCATTGCCAACAAACTGATGGCAGGGATATAAGTCGCCCCAGGGAGTAACAGCCAGATACTCTGTGCCGGAGCCACAGCCTGCCATACGCTTCGCAACACAGGGGCCCGCGTTTAAATCCAGCATAAAATGAAAAAAATTAAAGCCTCTTCCTTCCTTCTTCCGCTTAATAAATTCCAGAGCCAGCTTATCGTATTCCTTCAGAATCGCAGGAATATCCTCCTTGCGGATTGCATATGGTTCATTCGGATCAGCCACTACAGGCTCCATAGACATCTGCTTAAATCCCAAATCCGCATAGTGGATAACATCATCCGCAAAGTCCAGATTATTCCTGGTGAAGGTTCCCCGGACATAGTAATTCGTCTGATTCCGGCTCTCTGCAAATTTTTGGAATTTCGGTACAATCAGGCTGTAGCTTCCGCTGCCATTTCTAAAAGGACGCATCTTGTCGTTGATATCCTTTCGTCCATCCAGGCTCAAGACTACGTTGCTCATCTCCCGGTTACAGAACTCCATAATTTCATCGTTTAGGAGAACTCCGTTGGTCGTCAGGGTAAAGCGGAACCGTTTGTGGAACGCTTCCTCCTTGGAGCGGCCATACTCCACCAGCCCCTTAACTACCTCCCAGTTTAAAAGAGGCTCGCCTCCAAAAAAATCCACCTCCAGATGCTCTCTGCTTCCGGAGTTGGCGATGAGAAAATCCAGAGCTTTCCGTCCCACTTCATAGCTCATCAGAGCACGGCGGCCATGATACTCCCCCTCCTCCGCAAAGCAATAGCGGCATGCCAGATTACAGTCGTGAGCAATGTGAAGGCACAGAGCCTTAACAACCGTCTTTCTCTTTTTAAAGTCCACTACAAAATCACGGTAAATATCCTTTGTAAGAAGCTGTTCTGCATTAATAAGGGTCTGAATATCCTCCAGTCCTTCCTCCAGCTCCTTGTGGCTGTAGCGGTCCTGAAGGGCAGAAAATACCTCCGTCTTAATGTCTTGAGGCAGCTCTTCGGGCTGCTCCATTTCGGGAAGCCTTCTTGAAATAATCTCAGCCTCATCATACACGACCGGAGCCACTACATGGACGGAGCCACTATTCACATCCAGTATAATATGATACCCATTATTGATAAATTGATGAATCACAGATTTACACTCACTTTCTACGAGGCAAAAATCCCCGGCTCTTTTACAGAATGCCACATGACAAAGCCCCTATAATCCCATCGACCATAGGGGCTTTCATTACCATTCCTGCTGTTTTATGCTGTCAGATTAATGCCTTGAATTCTCACAGCTCTGATTACCAACGGTGCAGGACGTCTTACAGGCTGACTGGCAGGAAGTCTGGCACTCGCCGCATCCGCCCTTCTTCATAGTATCCTTTAAGGTATTAATATTCAATGTTTTAACGTGCTTCATATTACGGCACCTCCTGTTAATTTAGTTTTACAGTCCTATATGTAATTCGTAAGAATTATAACACAGGTTCATGCCCCTTGCAACGGGAAATTCGCCTGATTGGTTGTCATATTTTCCGGTATGGATCGAATATACTGCTACAAAGTTTCTTAAATATAAAAGGAGAACTACCTTATGGAAAATGGAATTGTAAAACCCATGATCCGATCCCTGCTTATCTCCTATGTGTTGTCCGGAATCCTTCTGGCCGCTCTGGCATTTGCCCTCTATAAACTGCGCCTGAAAGAGGGACAGGTGAACCTGATGGTATTTGCCGTCTACTTTATCACCTGTCTGGCAGGAGGCCTTCTTGCCGGAAAACGGATTCGCCAGCGTCGTTTCTTCTGGGGACTGCTGTCCGGCCTCCTTTATTTTCTGGTCCTTTTTGCAGTTTCCTGGGCAATGAACATAGGAACCCCTATGGACATGGAACGCTCCGTCATTGTTATGGGGCTATGTGCCCTTGGAGGTACCATCGGAGGTATGATGAGCTAAAGACATCACCCCCATCTCCTAAGGAGAGAGCCGAACACAGACTCAAAAACGGGCTGAACACCGGAGCCAGGAACAAGCTAACAGGCAGAGCTGAAAACAAGTGCGCAAAGACGGCGCTAGAAGCGCTTAAAGTCAAGGCCAGGTTAATGCCTCTAAAGCCAAGAGGGTATCCCAAACGTAGAACTTTGAGTATAAAGTGACGTTTGAGCCACCCTCTTTTCAGACTTCCCGTCAAATGTTTTTCTTCTCCCCCATCACCTTCAGACTTCCCACTGCCTGAGAAATGATAAAGACAGCGCTCCCAAGAAACACAAACATATCCCCCAGATTGAATACAACCTTTTTAAGCCTCTTCCATTCAATCGAAAAATAGTCCACCACATACCCCCGGACCAGACGGTCATAGAGATTGCTTACAGCACCGCCCAGAGCGATGGATAGACCCAGCTTTTCCAATGTCCGGCCTTTTTCCGTCATAAAAGCTCCCAGCGCCCCTGCCATAGCCGATATGACCATCAGAGGAATCGCCTTTACCAACTCCGGCTTCTCCCTCAGAAAGCCAAAGGGAAAACCATGATTGTGGTTTTTATGAAGCTGAATCATACCCCTGGCGGCAATTAACTCCCTTGGAAATGTATCAGCATCTTGTTTCTCTATTACGCTTTTTATTCCTAAATCCAGGCCAGCCAGACCGCCTATAATCCATCCATACATTTTACTCGCTCATCCTTTCCTAGCTTTTCTTACATTCTACTATGTTCTCCCACTGAATGTCCAGTGAAAGGTTTCTTAAGTTCTGCATATACTATTACAAATGTCCTTTATGAGGTATGCTATGGCAGCCTGTCCCTTCAACCCAGCCTCTGAAACCATCGCAGACTTTATCTTCCGTAACGGAAGTCAGCAGCAGATTAGGGGGAATCCGGAAAATATTCCATGCTTGGATTATATCAGCTATGACTTCTCAGTCATTTATATACCTCTGGAGACCGTGGAACCCATCTCTTTGAGAAGCTATTCCTATTACAGTATACCTGGTCTCTACACCCTCTTAGACAGCTCCAATATGGAGGCCTCCGGCATTATCTCCACCTTTAACTCCCCCGCCTTAAGCAACAAGGGACGCGGAACTCTGATTGGATTTATTGATACTGGCATTGACTACACGAATCCTCTGTTCCGTTATCCTGACGGTTCCACCAGAATCGCTTCCATCTGGGATCAAAGCCTTCCTGAGGATACGGATATAATGCCTCCGGGCGTTCCCGACTACTACAGAGCCAGCGGAGCCAGCTACGGAACAGAATATACAAGAGAAGATATTGATCAGGCGCTCCGTTCGGATGATCCTCTTTCTTTTGTCCCCTCCACCGATACCAACGGACATGGCACCTTTCTGGCAGGGATTGCGGCAGGGGGCTCACTGCCGGAACAGGACTTTACCGGGGCTGCGCCTGAATGCGAGCTTCTGGTTGTAAAGCTAAAGCCCGCAAAGCAGTATCTCCGGGATTTCTATTTCATACCATCGGAGGCTCCTGCTTTTCAGGAAAATGACATAATGATGGGAATAAAATACTTGCGGACGATAGCTTACCGCCTTGGACGCCCTCTGGTCATTCTCCTTGGTCTGGGCTCTAATCTGGGAAGCCACGAGGGAACTTCTCCATTAAGTATAATGCTCCAGGATATCAGCCGTACCTTAGGCACTGCCACCATCATCGCTGCAGGCAATGAGACTGGAAGAGGCCATCACTATCTGGGAAATATTCCTTCCGGTCAGGAGCGGGATGATGTGGAAATCCGGGTAGGGGAGGAGGAATCCAGAAGAGGCTTCTCGGTAGAGCTCTGGTCCTCCACAGCCGATACCGTCTCTGTAGGCTTCGTATCACCCAGCGGCGAAACCATCAGCCGTATTCCTATTATAGCCAATAATGAAACCTCTATCCCTTTCCTTCTGGAATCCACGGTTATAACCGTGAATTATCAGTTAATTGAAGTCGGCTCCGGAAGACAGCTGATATTTATGCGTTTCAAAACTCCCACTGTAGGCATTTGGACCATCCGGGTGTATAATACCCAGTTTCTTACAGGACAGTTCCACATGTGGCTTCCTGTTGTAAACTTTATCTCTGACGAAACGGTATTTCTCCGGCCCAATCCCTATACCACCATCACTCAACCTGGCAATACCAATTCGCCCATTACAGTGGCAGCCTACAATCACTTGAACAATGGTATTTATATCCACTCTAGCCGCGGCTTCACAATAATCGGCTATGTAAAACCTGATTTGACAGCTCCTGGCGTAGATATTACAGGCCCGGCCGTGGGAAGAAGAAATGGCGCTGCCGTCCCTATGACCACTCGTTCCGGCACCTCCGTGGCTGCCGCCCACGTTGCCGGCGCTGCCGCCAATTTGCTGAGCTGGGGCATTGTGGAAGGTAACGACACCATTATGAGCGAAGCGGCTATCAAGGCCTATTTAATTCGGGGGGCGCAAAGAAATCCAGCACTCAGCTATCCCAACAGAGAATGGGGGTACGGAGTGATGGATTTATATCAGACATTTTTACATCTAAGGGAATAGAGAAGGGCTCAGCCTCTCATCTGTACCAGAGGCCCGCCGTTTTTTTCCAGATAGGGACGTGTCACTACAACGGAGCCGATATTGGAATCCTTTGGTATCTCATACATGATATCCAGCATAAATTCCTCCAGTATAGCTCTCAAAGCCCTGGCTCCAGTTCCACGCTTGATTGCTTCTCGTGCTATCCATCTGAGAGCGTCCTCCTCAAATACCAGCCTTACCTCGTCCATAGCCAGCAGCTTCTCATACTGCTTCGTGATGGCATTTTTCGGCTCTCTTAGAATCCGGATCATCATATCCTCCGTAAGCCCCTGGAGGCTCACTGTCACAGGCAGTCTTCCCAGAAACTCAGGGATCATGCCAAAGGCCCGAAGATCCTCATTGGTCACATAGTTTAGAATATCTGGCTCATTGTCAAAAGCATCTTTGAGGACAGAGCCAAAGCCAATGGAGGCCTTTTTCTTAAGACGCTCCTTGATAATCTCATCCAAATCAGGGAATGCTCCTCCGCAGATAAACAGTATATTATCAGTGTTCACCGTAGCCATAGGCGTCATTGCATTTTTCTGGTTGGAGCCTACCGGCACCTCCACCGTACTTCCCTCCAACAGCTTTAAAAGCTCCTGCTGTACCGACTCACCACTGACGTCCCTGGTGTTGGTTTGCTTTTTCTTGGCAATCTTATCAATTTCATCAATAAAGATAATGCCCCGCTCCGCCCGCTCCACATCATTTCCAGCGGCTGCTAAAAGCTTGGAAACCACGCTTTCAATATCATCTCCTATGTAGCCTGCCTCTGTAAGAGAGGTAGCGTCGGCAATGGCCAGAGGTACATCCAAAAGCTTAGCTAGTGTTTTTACAAGATAGGTTTTGCCGCAGCCCGTAGGCCCAAGCATCAAAATATTGGACTTCTCGATCACAATATCCTCCTCTCCTGAGCCAGACTGCCGGGTCTCTGAGCTCAGTCCGAGAAACGCCCGTTTGTAGTGGTTATACACAGCGACGGAAACTACCTTCTTAGCCTTCTCCTGTCCCACAATATATTCATCCAGCTTTTCCTTAATCACATGGGGAGCAGGAATATCCTTCATAGTCAAACACGGCTGCTCCTGGGACTTCTTTTTAAGCTTCTGCTTCTTTGGAATCTCTGCAACAGGAGGCGTCAGATCCAGATCCCTGATATTCATATTCATATAGGGCATATTGGACAGCTTTGAAAAATCCATGCCTCCCTTGGTAACCGAATCAAAAGCCTTCTGCATACAGTCATGACACAGGTTCATGCCTCCCGGCATAGATATCATAGGGCCTGTCTTTCCCTCCGGCCTGCGGCACATATAGCAGACCTTCTCATAGCTGTCCTCCTCTTTTTCCTCTGTATGGTTATCGGAGGTATCCGGGCTCTTTGTATCTTTTCTATAATCTTTGTCGTCCAAGTTAGTTCTCCTCCCTTTCAACAGGGCTGGGATACAATGACTGCCAGCCCGGATCTAAGTATATAACAAAATGCTTCCCCAAACAAGAGGAAGCATTTTCATTTATTATTCTTTTGAAAAATTTAAGCTATGGAGCCTGGGATTTCCTTCCATTTTGAGCTTTCTCCTGGGGCATCGCCTTTAAGGTTATGGTGACAGTTTGCTCCGCATACTGCCCGCCCTCCTGACGCTGAACTGTAAGCTCTATCTGCTCACCCTTCTCGTAGCCGCTTATAATCTCCTGAAGCTGGGTCATATCCTTTACTGTCTGAGCATCCACCTTTGTAATAATATCCTTTTCTTTCAAGCCGCTTCCTGCCGCAGCCCCGTCCTCAAGTATCTTATATACATAAGCTCCCTTAGGCATTCCAAAGCTTCTGGAGGTATTATCATCCACGCTGATTCCCTGAATCCCCAGATAGCCTCTTTTCTCCTCCGCCACAGACTTCCTGGTTCTGCGGTTCATCAGCTGGTTTAAAATCTCATCTACCTTTGACACAGGAATGGCATATCCCATTCCCTCTACCTCTGTGGAGGAATATTTAGCAACATTGATACCAATTACCTCACCCCTCATGTTGAGCAGAGCGCCGCCGCTGTTGCCAGGATTAATGGCAGCATCTGTCTGAAGAAGGGTTCTTGTGGCTGTATTGGACACCTGAACCTCTCTATTCAGAGCGCTGACATATCCCACTGTAACAGATTGTCCGTACCCAAGGGCATTGCCGATGGCAACCACGCCCTGCCCCACCTTCAGCTCATCGGAGCTTCCAAGCTTTGCCACCCTAATTCTGCTTCTGGTATCTGCTGTAATTACCTCAAGGGGTATGGCAATCACAGCCAGATCGGATTCAGAGTCCGTCCCTTTGATGGCTGCGTCCACCACCTGATCATCAATAAATGCTACCCTTAAGGAGGAGGCGTCTTCCACTACATGGTTATTAGTTACAATCAGCAGCTCCTTATCATTTTCACCGATGATAATGCCGGAGCCGCTGTTAGGTACTTCATAGGTCTGCGGAACTCCCCCTCCGAAGAACCACCCATAGCCATAATTGCCACTTTGATACACGGTAGTACTTGTGATAGCCACAACGGAGGGCATGGCTGCCTCCACAATATCGGATACATCGGACATCGGTGCATTTTCTATGTTTGACATTGGCTGTACTCCCGGCTCCGTTCTCTCGCCGCCGTCTGTAAAGGTTCTGTTCTCCACCCGCTTATCCTCCGGCACAGACGAAGCTGCGGCAGGCCCCAGATACCTGGAGGCAGCTATATGAATACCTGCCATAACGCCTCCGGCTACCGTTCCAAACCAAACAGAGCCTGCCGTTATCAACGCAGCCTTCTTTAAAATCCGTCCTTTTTTCTTAGGAGGCCTGGAGCTGTCAAAGGGCTGTGCCGCCGGAGGAGCCTGATGATAGAGCTGATTTCTGTATGGCTGATTATTGTATGCTTTCCATTGGTACGGTTCTTTCTCATCGTACATGATATCTACTCCTTTCCCACAGGCTTATGTCATCACCATTTCTCCATAAGCTTAGCAAGGAAATGTGAAAATCCTTATTGTCCGGGACCTATGATAACAGAGCCGGGTCCGCTGCTGCCACCGGGATAGGCGGCGCCGCCAGGATATGTCTCAGCAGGCATCGTAGGAGTAACAGGTCTTGTAGGCGCCGCCCCCGGACCTGTAACCTGATCACTGGCAGAAATGGTTCCTCCCGGCATGACAATGCCTGAGCCAGGCCGGCTGCTTCCAGGATAATTGCCACTGCTCTCGGAAGGTAAGGTCTGTCCCGGCCGAGTCCCTGTACCTGGGCGGCCGCCAGGATACCCATAATCCCAATTCTCCGGCGGATCTAATGGATTGCCATATTCATCGGTTTCCATCTCCAGTCCCCATTCATACTCACCATCAATGATGCTCTCCTCTGTCTCAGATGCTCTGCTTTGATCCGTTTCCTTTTCAGTTTCCTTCTCTGTGGCTTCTGTTACCTGGGGCGCTTCCGTAGTCTTCGGAATATATCCTCCGTCGGTTCCCACCTTGTCGATAGGCTTTCCTTCGTTATACATACCCGTATCGGCAGAAATCTTGGCGCTGATCTTTTTCACCATGTCACTTGGCTGATAATCCTCCTCCCCATAGAGGAACTGATGGAGACGGATTACATTGCTCTCCAGAGTCTGAGGAATTACACAGTCCCCCTTCTTTCCCATATTGGCGTCACTTCTGGCCCAGGGAAAGCCTGCTGTATCCGCAATGGTATACCGGGTCAGGTTCTTGGCAGCTGGAATTACATCACCCAGCGTAATACTGGAAAGAATCTGTGGAAATACTACCTCCATCACGTTATTTACTACGGAAAAATCCGACTGCTTCAGCTTCTGGAAGCTTAAATCAATAATCTTGCGCTGCCGCTCCGTTCTGGCAAAGTCCGTATCCATCTTGCGAAGTCTTGCATAAGCCACTGCCTGAACACCGTCCAGATGGTTCATTCCCGCTTTCTTTAAGTGAACGGAGGCAACTCCCGTGGCCTTAACCGTCTCTGTAATAAAGGCGTTGATATAATGAAATTCCGCTTTACTCAGCTCCACATCCACACCGCCCAGAATATTAATGGCGTCTGCCACTGCCTTCCAATTAAAGGTAGCAAAATCGTCTATCTGCAAATCCAGGTTCCGGTTCAAGGCTTTAACAGCCTGATCAGGCCCTCCTGTAAAATAAGCCTGGTTAATTTTATTATATTTTCCGTTCTCGTCCACATTCAGATAGGAATCCCTGAAAATGCTGACCAGCTTAATCTCGCCATTATCCTGGTTGATGCTGCAAATTATAATAACATCCGCATTATTTCCTTTTCCAACAGCATCATCACGGCTGTCTACGCCAAAGAGCGCTACCGTCCAATAGCCCTTCATGCTCTCGATCTTCTGGGCGCTCAGGTTTTCATTGCGCACTTTCCCAATATCAAAATTTGTGGGACGCTGAATCATGTTGTACTTTTTAATTATATTGCGGGCTGTCCATATACCGCAGAGCAGTACTACCTCCAGGATGATCATGACCAGAAGCCATCTGCGGCGCTTTCTGTTCTTAACTCCTGCCAGATCTGCGGCTGCTGTCTCCAGGCCTGCCTTACGGCTGGCTGTACCAGCTCCTGCGCTTCTGCGAAATGCCGTATCCCTGGGCTGGCCTCCTCTGACGTCACCTGCTTTTGATTCAAAAGGCGGATGTACCCTTCCTCCTGCATTCCTAGCCGGCTGGCTGTTCAGAGTAGCCCTGGGACTTCCCGCTGCGGCACGGCTGGCTCCCACGGCTCTGGTTCCATTCCCTTCTGCTGCTATGCGCCGGCTTGCCGCTGCTCCCGCTGTGTTATCTCCAAGATTCCCACTTCTGCCCCCGTATCCTTTGGCTGACGCCCGGCTGCTGACTGACGGCCTGGCAGAACTGCCCTGGACAGCTCTTTGGCTTCCTCTCTCTGCCCTCAGACCTGAGCGCTCTGCTCTGGGAGCTCTGGGCTGCCTGGGAGGAGCCACATCCGAATCAGACCGGAAGCCGCCGGCTGCTGGGTAACGCCGCCTGCTGCGGCTTCTGAATCTTTCCTCATCCTGTCCAAACTCATTCTCATAATCACGGCTCATTCGTTCATCCTCATTCCCATTTCTATAGGATATACATACTTAATATGCGTTTTTATTAATAAATCCTTTAAACACAGTTAAAAACATAATTTTAAAATCAAAACCAATGCTCCAGTTTTCAATATAGTAAAGGTCGTGCTCTATCCTCTTTGTGATAGAAGTATCGCCCCGATAGCCATTAACCTGAGCCCAGCCTGTAAGCCCCGGACGAACCTGATGCTTGATCATATAGCGTGGAATCTCTTCCTTAAATTTCTCAACAAACAGAGGGCGCTCCGGTCTTGGTCCCACCAGGCTCATGTCACCCATAAGAATATTGAAAAACTGTGGCATCTCGTCAATACTGGTCTTGCGAATAAAACGTCCCACAGGCGTAACTCTGGGATCATGGGGCGTTGTCCACTGTTTTTGCTCCTTTTGGGGGTCCTGAACTTCCATGGAGCGGAATTTATACATTTTAAAGGGGCGATTATGCCGTCCAATGCGCTCCTGACCGAACAATACAGGCCCCTTAGACGTTGTCTTTACTAATAATGCTGTTACGAGCATAACCGGTGAAAACACAATTAGACCAAACAGGGCGCCCACAATATCCACCGCCCGTTTCAGCGTTGCATTAAACACGCCCGTTAAGGGTACATGGCGGATATGGATAACCGGAAGTCCCTGAAGGTCTTCCATATAAGGTATAGTTGGTATCATATTATTATAATCTGGAATAAACTTTGTATGCACACCGGATTTCTCACAGGCTGCTACTATTTGTTCCAGATGAGAGTATTCCTCAAGGCTTAGAGTAACCTCAATTTCATCCAGAGTGTTGGATGCCAGAAAGGTTTCCAGATGATCCGTATGGCCCAAAACCTGTATTCCCCGATATTCCAAGCCAGCCGGCTGACTGTCGTCCAAAATTCCATGTATATGGTAGCCCCATTCAGGATTGGCAGCTACCCGGTCAATAAAGCCTTCCGCCGCACGGCTGTAGCCGATTAGCAGCACATGCTTCTGATTATAGCCATAGGTTCGAAGAGAGCGCAGAAACAGCCGTATGGTCATCCGTTCCGCTTCCAGCAGCAGAATGTTAATGGCAAAAAAAGCCAGAAGCATTTTTGTGGAGAAAAACTCATTATGCATGATATACCTTCTGGCTCCGAAAAGCACGAAGGTAAAGAGCATCAGGCCTATGATATTAGCCTTGCATATATTGGCAAACTCCGAACGCCTCCCCTGCACCCGTTTAGGCACATACAGGTGAAAGCTGGCATAAAGAATCAGATAAACTGGTAAAATAAAGACAAGAGCCAGAAAGTATATCCGGGGCTTAAGCACACCCCCATCCAGAGGTATCACATTTCCGCTGATGACGATAAACCACGCCAGAGCATAGGCTGCTGCCGTTACAATCACATCCAGCAGAACATGAAGGCGGTTCAGCCGTTTCTGGTTATCCTTAATCATGTTAATCACCTTGTTTTCTCAGGACTTCCCTTTTTTCCTCAAATATCTTTGTTATTATACATGATATAGCTCCATTATTCTATAGCATTTCTTTATTTTTAAAAAATCTTCACAATTTGGTAATTTGTCTGGCAGCAAATTCGTATATATACAAAAGAGCGCCTATAAACAGCTCCCACTCAATCTCCAGGTAATTCTTTAAATGGCTATGACTGTAAGGCACTTTCCTGCACGCTCTGGCAGTGGTAATTCCCTCCTTAAGCCCTTCCAGATATTCCTTCCCAAAGCCCAGCTTCCGAAAAAACAGAAATTTCAGACCGATCCCCGCAAGAATTGGCAGAAGATTGACTGCAAGCTGTAGGGCAGGCATATTCTTATAATTCATGTACACATTATTCCTGGCTGCCAGCCTTACCTTAAAGGAATTATACCTAGAGCCGCTGGTGCCGCTGCCTACATGGTAAACCACAGCCGTCGGGCAATAAATATTGTCATATCCAGCTATCCTGGCCCGGTAGCCTACATCCATATCCTCCAGATAGGCAAAATGCATCTCATCAAAATACCCGATTTCCTCAAAAACCGATTTTCGGTAGATGGCAGCTCCTCCACAGGCAGAAAAGACGCGGCATGGACGGCTGTACAACCTGGAGGGCCTGCCCACACCCCTCTGATAGGCCCAGCCCATAAGACTGTACATATCCCCTGCGTCATCCATTTTATCCTTACTGTACATCTGAATCATCTTGCTGCTGACAGAAAATATGTTAGGAGAACGCTCTATGGCCTTCAGCATTTCCCCTACATAATGACAATCCGGCTCCGTATCATTATTCAGCAAGATAACATAGGGCGTCTTTGCAGTCTGAATTCCGGTATTCACCGCGCCTGAAAAGCCTGTATTGGACTTGAGAAACACACAGGGAACCCTCTGCTCTTTCAGCCACTCCACGCTTCCGTCTGTGGAACCGTTGTCCACCACCAGCACCTCAAAATTTCTGCAAATCTGGAGATCCAAAGCCCGAAAGCATGGCTCCATAAACCTGAGCCCATTATAATTAGGTATCACAATAGTCACTTTTTTACTGCTTTTCATCTGTTTTTTCCTCATCCTCCGGGATAAACTGCTCATAAATCTTCAAATCGTAGGGTTCGCCGATTTTCTCCTTCAGCAAATCCCTCAGCGCAAAGTTGGATTTGCGCAGAGTCAGGTTTGGATTATAGTAGGGGTCGCCGTTTTTTATGATGTCCGGCCACTTTTTAATAAAAATAGCTACCTCCCGGTTAAACCGGGCCACCTTCTCTGGCGTATTCTCTAATCCCCTGGATTTGGATTCATAATGGTAAAGGCATGCATAGGGAGCATATACTACCAGTTTCCCCAAGGCCCGGACTTTCATGCAGAAATCAATGTCATTAAAGGCCACTGCCAGCTCCTCGCTTAAGCCGCCCACACGCTCAAAAACAGATTTTTTCGTCATGAGACAGGCTGCCGTAACCGCGCTGTAATCCTGGGCGCACATAGCCCGGTGGAAATAACTATTCTCAGCCTTATGCAGTCCAATAAAGGTATGGCCGGCAATTCCCCCGAAGCCGATCACGACTCCCGCATGCTGAATGGTATCGTCCTCGTAAAGCAGTCTGGCTCCCACAATTCCCACATCCTCCCGCTGGCAGAAGCCCAGCATCTCCCTTATGGAATCCGGCTCGATCAACTCCGTATCGTTATTCAGAAGCAGAAGATGCTCACCCTTGGCAAAGGAAGCTCCGTAATTGTTGATGGCTGAGTAATTAAAGCCCTTATCCCAAGTAACCACACGGACATTTTCATATTCCTCCTGCATTTTCCTGTAACAGGAAAATGTCTCAGGCTCAGTGCTGTTGTTCTCTACAATCACAAACTCCAGATTCTGGTAGGAGGAACGCTCCATTAGGGATCTGACGCACAGCTCCAGATCCTGGCTGTGATCCTTGTTGGGGATGATAACCGATACAAGGGGCTCCCCCTGAAGCTGAAAGACTGTGTGGTAAATGCCATAATCTACACCCTTTTCCACCCTCTCTGCCCGGATCCCCATCCGCTCATAATGGGCGATAATAGCCCTGGAACCGGCCTCAAAGGCATAGAGCTTGCTCTCCGGGTTGCTGGCTGTGGAATTCTGATGGCAGCGCCAGTGATATAACACCTTTGGTATATGATAGACTTTTCTGGCCCCTTCCGTACATCGGAAGATAAAGTCATAGTCCTGCGCTCCGTCAAACGCCTGGCAAAAGCCGCCCACACGTTCTAAAAGCTCCCGCCTGACCACAAACAGATGACAGATATAGTTAACGCTGGTCAGCAAATCCGGGTTAAAATCTGGCTTGAAATGCGGATCAAACAAAGCCTTCCCATCCATGTCCAGCTTGTCCTCATCGGAATAAACCACATCGCAGTCAGGCTGCTCATTGATCGTTTTCACCACCTCGTAAAAGGCATTGGGCGTCAGAGTATCATCGTGGTCAGCTAGTATGATAAAATCACCCCTCGCCATCTCCAGAGCAGCATTGGTATTGCCGGAGATGCCCTTGTTTTCCCCCAATATCTCATAGCGGAACCTTCTGTCCCTGTCCGCATATTTCTTGAGCGCCCGCTCCATCCCTTCTCCTCTGGGACTTCCGTCTGCAATACACACCTCCCAGTTAGTATAGGTCTGAGCCAAAATCGAATCCAGCAGCTCCCGCAAATACCGCTCCGGTGTTTTGAAAGCGGGAATCACTACAGACAGCTTAGGCTCAAACTCAAAGGTCACGGCTCTCTGGGCTTCCAGCTCCTGATCAGTGGGCTTTGTAAGCTCATACCATTCGCCATAATCGTAATCGTTATCAATTCCCTGAAGCTTATGCCTGGACTTTACTACCAAAGCCCTCAAACCATGCTCCTTCCAGAAATTAAGGGCCACATTCACCGTCTCCATATTCATCAGATCCTTAAGCTTTTCCATCCGCTTGTAGGCCACGCTGGCTCTCTTTGCGATCAGCGCCTCATTCAGCTTAATTTTGGCTTGCTTTCCCTCACAGCGGATGAACAGGCAGTAGCTTTTTCCCCGCTCATAAGGGAACCGGATGTCAAAGCCCAGCTCCTGCCGGCTTTCCTCCTTAAAGTAGATCAGGCTTACATCATCCCTTCGGGTGGCTACATGCTTAATTTTCACCGGCATCTTCTTTTCATCCTCCACCCGGAAGGAAGCTTTGCTTTCCGGCGATTTTCCTACGACCCAGCCGTTTAAGGTAATGCTATTCTCCCGTATACGCACCACGTCTATCTTGTATTTCATGCTTCTATACCGCCCTTTTCTTCCTCACTAAAATTAATCCGCTCCTCCTCAACTACAAGAGGGCGCTTCATAACCCGCTGGTTAATGCTCATAATATACTCCCCTAAAAAACCAATAAAGAACAGCTGTACAGAGCCTAAAAACAGCATTCCGATCAGCATGGGCGCCATGCCTGCCGGGAAGCGATCCCACCAAATCAGCTTCATTACAAGATATACCAAAGCTACAAGCATGCTTATCACTGCACAGATACTGCCGAAAATAGTAGCCAGCCGCAGCCCCGCCTTTGTATAGGAGGTCACGCTCAGCATAGCGGCGTCATAGAGGCGATAAAAATTATTATGGGTTTTACCCGCTCTGCGCTTGGGCTGCTCATAAGGAATTTCCTTCCGTTTATAGCCCAGCTCCGCCACAATTCCCCGCAGAAAGGGGGTAGGGTCATCCAGATTTCTGAGAACCTCGATAAATTCCCTGTCATAAAGGCCCGATCCTGTAAAATGTTCAATCTGTTCCACATCCGACAGCTTCTTAATAGTCTTGTAGTAGCAGCTTCTAAGCCAGTACATCAGCCGGTTTTCCTTGCTGCTGGTCTTGATGCCGATAACAATTTTATACCCCTTCTCCCACTCCCTGACATACTTAGGAATCATCTCCACCGGATCCTGAAAATCCGCTACCATCTCGATGCAGCAGTCTCCTGTAACCTGGAGCATCCCATAATAGGGGGAATTGAATTGGCCAAAATTCCGAGCATTGAAAATTGCCTTAATCCTGGGATTGGAAGCACAGAGGCTCCGCAAAATATCCCTGGTGCCATCTCTGGAATCATTATCGATAAATACCAGCTCATAGTCGTACTGAGGCAGCTCCCGATCCAGAATCTCCGTGACAGCCTGACTGATAGGCGCGGCATTCTCCGCTTCATTATAGCAGGGAATCAATACACTGATTTTCTTCATGTCTCTTTCGCTTCTTCCTTTTTGATCATTTCTTCAATCCCCCGCCGGAAAGTAACCTTCTCCTGCCAGCGGCCTCCTGTAAGCTGCCTCAGCTTGGTAATATCCGGACGGACGGACAACGCTCCCTCCTTGGCCTGAACAAAGGTACCGTACTCCAGATTCCCCCTGTAGCCTGCAATCTCGTGAATCTCCTCCACAAAGGATCGGAGAGGACGTGTGTCAGAGCCTGCGATATTAACAATCCCATTCTTCACCTCTCCTGCCTCACAGCCGGATCTGTATAATTCATATACTGCCTGCACTGCATCAGCAATATGCATAAAATTCCATTGGTGCCTGCATGGGCTTAAGGATACCGTCCTTCCCCGTGGCAAATCCCGGGTCAGGGTGGAAATAACCGACCATGGGTGATCGCCCCATCCGTAGACACTGAAAAAACGCAGGTGGTAATAGCTGATGCCAAATGCTTCACAGAGAGGCGCCGCCTTCTGATAAAACTCCAGTTTTGCTTTTCCGTACTGATTTACCGGCCTGCAGGGGGCGCTCTCCTCCATGATTCCCTCCAGCCGGCCGTACTCTACCCTTGAGCCTGCGTCCATAAATACTCTGCACTGAAGCAGGTGCGCTGCTCTAACACAATCCAGAGAGCCTGCTACATTTCTGGCCTGAATCTCCTGTGAATCAATCTCGTCACGGTTTACACCACCCCAGGCCAGATGGAGAAATCCCTCTGCCTGCCGGATGGAGGCAACACAGTCCAGTACGTGATCAAGATCCCCTTCTATGATTCTGAGGTTTTCGTGTACAGGCAGGATACTGCGGCTTTGGGATTCCGGGCGTACCAAAGCGAAAACCTCATACCCCTGTCTCAGATATAAGCTGGCCAGGTTACTGCCGATAAAGCCGGTGGCCCCCGTTATTACAATTCGCGTCATTTTGACAGCTCCTTTATCAAATCGTTGCTTTTTATATCAATTCCAGATGATTGGAGCGCATAGCTCTCACCTCTATCTCCTTGCCGAATTTCTCACGGATGCATAGAGCTATCTCCTCTGTATAACCGGGAGCCGTAATAATAATCGCCTCTACCGGATGCTCAAAAAAATACTCCGGGGCTACGATAGGCAGATGGGAGGCAGGGGAAAATTTCCCCTGTTTAAAAGGCGCAGAATCAATGATGTATCCGGCCTTTTTCCCCAGCTTAGTGGTAGCTGCCAGGGTGAATCCCTGGTGGCTGGCTCCCCAGATTGCCACCCTCTTGCCCCAGGCATCCAGGTATTTCAGATAGGTTTCCATCTCCTTTTTCAGATTCACGCAGCAGTCCAGCAGATTCCCCGCCTCCATCCGGGAGCGCTTCTTTACAATTACCGACAGAGTATCCCGATTAATGACCTCACATTCCTCCGCCTGGAATCCATTGCGCTCCAAAAGAGGCAGAAGAGTATCAAATGTATAGTAGGCAATGTGATCTCGGATCAACTCATAGTAGCTGCTGTGATCCATAATATATTCAAAGCTTGGCACTGTAATAAGTCCTATTCCATCATTCTTAAGGTTCCGGTATATGGCCTGAAGCATACCGTTAGGGTCCGGCTGATGCTCTAAAAAATTAAAGGACAAAAACACATCATAAGGCCCTCCCGGAAAGCAGGTTTTCTCACTCTCTGCAAACCCTTCTCTGACATCCAGTCCCTGGGTTCTGGCCAGCTCTGCCAGTCGGGGGTTATGTTCGATTCCATGAGCCTCCACCGGGAATTCCTCCAGTATTTTAAGAAATTCTCCCTGTCCGCAGCCTACTTCCAGGAACCGCTTGCCCTCCAAATGATAGTCCTCAATCAGGTGCTTATACTGATACCGCCGCAGCTCTACCATTGTTTTGGAATAGCCTCCAGCGCGTATCACATCCCGGTAATAATCTACCGGCTGGCAATCAAACTGTACCAGGCCGCAGCCCATGCACTGGCACAGATTCAGCGTCATTCCCCGCTCCTCCCCTAATTGGGAGGCATCGGGCATGTGCTGGGCCGATGCGGGCATATTATTTAATGTAAGCAGCGGCGTCTCCCAAAGCGGAGCGCCGCAGGCAATGCATCGTTTCATGTGTCTGTCTCCTTTTTCGCAGCTTTTCTGACATTTATCATATAGCGGATTCCCATTTTAAAAGATGTCTCCTGACAGAATCCAACCGTTTTCTGCAGCTTCTTAATATCCGGCCTGAGGGACACTGCCCCCTCCGCATTAGGAGGACGTTTTCCGTATTGGCAGACACCCCTTCCTCCACAAAGCCTGTGCAGCTCCTCAATATAGGTTTTTAGAGGACGGCTTTCTTCCCCTGCCACATTATACACGCCGCCGGGGGCTTTGGCAAGCAGAAGGCTCACCAGAGCCTTTGCACAATCCCTGACATACAGAAAATTCCACATCTGGGTGCAGTCTCCCAACGCTATGCTGCCTCCCTTTAAAAAGGTATCCATGCAGGTAGAAATCAGGGACCATGGATGGTCTCCCGGCCCGTAGACGCTGAAGATTCTTGCATGGAGATAGGTGACACCAAGCTGCTGTGCCTCCCTGGTACACAGCTCTAAGACCTTCAGCTTGTCCTTTCCATACTCTGACACAGGACAGCATTCCCGATCCTCTCTCATATCCCCCTCCAGGATGCCGTATTCTGCCTGAGAACCACTGAAGAGGAAGCGGCTGCAGCCCAGAGCCGCCGCTGCTTTAAGCGCTTCCAGAGCATAGCCTATGTTTCTGGCCTGAACCTCCGGGTTCTGGCGGTTGGCGCTTCCGGCTCCCTCCCACCCAAGATGGAGCCAGCCTTTTACCCCCTCCTTAAGCAGAGGCTCATCTAGAAGGCCGCCTATCTCACCCAGGCTGTGCCAGAGAACCGTCAAGTTCTTATTCTCCGGCAGCTCACGGCTGCCGGAAGAATCAGGACGCACCACCGCAAACACCTGATGCCCCTCCTCTAAAAGCGCTTCTGTGACTGCTCTTCCAATAAAGCTAGTGGCTCCCGTTACCACTACCCGCATACGCTCTACTTCCTTTCCTGCCCCACAGCCTGTACCCTGTTCCGAAGCAGACGCTGCCAGGGTCTAACTGAATAGGCTCTAGTCCTTAATCCGTGGAATTATCATGTTGGCATCCATCTCATCCTCAGGAAGGAAGGGAGCCAAATCCTCCAAAGGAGGTGAAACCATCGTTCCATCCGGCAGCCGCTTTGCTGAGGCCTTGGGCTCAAACTTCTGCTCCAAATCTACAAATACCTCGCATATAACCGGCCCCTCCGTAACCAAAGCCCTTTCCACTGCCTCTGCCAGTTGGCTATTATGGTAAGCGGCCACATAAGGATAGCCATAGGCAGCCGCCAGCTTTTCCAGATCAGGGAAGCTTAAGTCCCCGCTGTCCACACCGATTCCCACCAAAGGCTCTCCGAAGAAATTCCTCTGGGTCTGACGGATGGAGTGATACCCGCCGTTATTAATCACAAATATCTTAATTCCCATCCTGTGATGGATAATGGTCTGTAATTCCTGAAGGTTCATTTGGAGGCTTCCATCTCCGGTCAAAAGAATCAGATCCTCCCCACTTCTGTCCGCCCCCTGGCTATAACATTCCTTTACCCGCGAGGATGCCCAGATACCGATGGCAGCCGGCAGATCATAACCCATAGCCGCGACTGCCGAATTCGTGATGAACCTCTGTCCCTTTTTCAGAATGTATGCATGTCCTCCTACCACACAGGCGGAACCGTTGCCCACCACCGTTATCTGACCTTCCTTTAATCGGCTGCTAAGCTCCTTTACAAAGGCATATACATTAGCCGGCTCCTCATCTGTGCGGTCCAGATGATGCTCCATAATAACCGGATACTCTCTTTTCCACATGGCGCAGGTATGGCTCCAGCTCCTATCCCTAAGCCCCAGGCCTCCGTCAAATAGCTGCTTCTTTCCCGGACAGCTTACGCTGTCAGGCAGAGCGCTTCCTTCCTTCTCAATCATTTCATCTAAAAGGGAGTCCATCTGCTCCAGCAAGTCCTTCGCATCTGCATGCACCTTCATATCGCAGTGTACAGAAGGCTTCTTAAGCTCCTCTTCATCTATATCGTTGACAATCACATACGCCATTCTGGCCCAGGTCTCGTAATTATATCCCACCTGCCGTATACTCAGGCGGCTGCCTACGGAAAATACCAGATCGCTGTTTTGAACGGCAAAGTTCCCCGGCCTGTCGCCCATATTTCCGGCCCGGCCTACATAAAGGGGATGAGCATCATAGATACAGTCCTCGCTGTCCCAGCCTGTTACCACAGGGATGCCCAACTTCTCCGCTACGCTCATAAATACGTCATGAGCGCCGGCGAGCCTGATTCCGTTGCCCGCATTAAGCACAGGCCGCTTCGCCCCCCGTATTTTCTTTATAATCTCAAGGGCAACGGCCGGCTTTACCTTCTCAGGAAGCGACTGACGGCGCTCTCCCTGTCCAGCCTCATCTTCTGCTGTCTGTAAGCCTTCGCCTTTGCCGGCCCAACCATTCCCTCCTGCCTCATAATCAGCGGCGTCAAAGCCCACCAGCTCCTCAGTCTCAATCCAGGCCGCCTGGACATTTAAGGGGATATCCAGCCAGCATGGTCCGGGACGTCCTGACCTTGCCAGATACAAAGCCTTCTCCACACAGTAGCGGATACGCCTGGGCTCAATTACCATCTCCGAATACTTGGTCATGCACTCAATCGCCTTACATATATCAAACTCCTGGTCCCCCATAGCGCGGATGCCCAAGCCGGACCAGCGCGCAGTGGTATCATAGCGAACCTGACCTGACAGTACAAGCATAGGAATGGAATCCAGCCAGCCTCCTAACACCCCGGTAATGGCATTGGTTCCCCCGGGGCCTGTGGTAACGCAGAGGGCCGCTATACGGTTGTGAATTCTGGCATATGCCTCCGCAGCAATGGCGCTGGCCTGCTCATGATGGTTATAGATGCAGTGAAGTCCTTCCTGATGTCCCAGGGCGTCGTTCAAATGCATGGCTCCTCCGCCGGTCACGGTAAATACCTGGCGAATCCCCTCTTCAACCAGTCTGGACGCTACATAGTTCGAAAGCTTCATTCTCATAAAACCAGTATCCCTCCTCATTTCATTGCCCATATAAAACATTACGCTAGAGTGAGTATATCATAAAATATAGCAAAAGAATACTATATTTTATCTTACAAATTACCTCTGATCGTTTGCTTACAGGCCCTGCGCCTTCTTTTCAAGGGGTTCCCCCCTCACCCCCAACAGCTTCCAGAACTTCCATTAACACGCACTATCTTTCTGTCTGAAGCTCGGCTATAATGATCCACGTAATGCAACGACGGATGTTCGGCCACAGACAAACACATATACCAAAAAGGAGAGATTCAATATTATGAAAAAACAGACAAAAGTTCTGGCTGTATTATCCACTGCAATGTTTATGGCGGCCACAGCCCCTGGCTTTTTTAACAATGCCTCAACTGCCTTTGCTAAAAGCGCCGGCTGGACAGAAGAAAACGGAAACTGGCATTATCTGGATTCCTACGGAGAGCCCGTAACCGATACCTGGAAGAAAAACGGTGATGACTGGTATTACCTGGATTCTGACGGCATTCCTGCCACAAATATGCAGATTGATGAGTATTACGTAGGAGAAGACGGAAAGCGAGTAACCTTCAAATGGGTTTCCGTGGAGAATGAGGACTTCTGGAGCGAGGAAGACGCTCCAGAGCAGCTGCACTACTACTATGGCAGAGACGGTAAGGCCATCACTTCCAAATGGGCCTCTATCGGCGGACAGTGGTATTACTTTAACGAGAACAGCCACATGGAGACTGGCTCCATCAATGTAGACGGCTATAACTACTATCTGGGAGAGGATGGCAGCAGAAAAACCGGCTGGCTCCTTCTGGCAGATGAAAATGACGACTCTGAATATACAGAATCCTGGTACTATTATGACAACGGCGGAAAGCGCATTGAACATGCCATCGACCAGAAGATAGACGGCGAGTATTACACCTTCGTAGACGGACGCATGCAGACAGGCTGGTTTAAGATGCCTGTGACTGCCGGAGATACAGAGGCAACCCCTTCCGAGGCTGCTTCAACCACCACAGAGCCTACAGTGGCAGGCTATCAGTATTATGATGAGGATGGAAAACGTGCTCAGGGCTGGAGAACCATAGAGGGCGCCGAGGGCATCAGTGAAGAGGCAGAGCTTTACACCTTCTATTTTAAGAAGGGACAGCCTTACTATGCAGAGAAAGGCCTGGAGCTGTTCACCGTTGATTCCAAGAAATATGCCTTCAATACAAAAGGTGAAATGCAGACCGGCAAGCAGGTTGTAAACCTGGAGGAGGGCGGTATTGCCAACTTCTACTTTGGAGATGACGGCATTATGAAGACCGGCAAGCAGGCAATCTTTGACGAGGATTTAGGAGAGACCCAGAACTGGTACTTCCATACAGAAGGTTCCAGAAAAGGACAGGGCTTCCACGGCGTAAAGGACAATGTGCTTTATATCTACGGACTGCGCCAGGAAGCAGATACAGATCTCCGGTTTGCGCCAGTAGAGCTGGATGGCAAGCAGTATCTCATTAACACCAATGGCGCAGTTCAGAAGGCAGGCTCCAGCTCCAAATCCACTGCTAAACCAGAGCTTGGCAGCGGCTTTAAGGATTTTAAGGATGAAAATGGCACCGTATGGACTGTAAATACGGAAGGTGTTATCCAGTAAGCGCCAGCATAGGCTTCGCTTTCAAAGTAATTTAACAATCCCGCCTGATTTCTACGCATCCGTTCACTTTACAGGCGAGATTTCAACGGCAGACTGACTAATCCGTCTGCCGTTTTTTTGTATATTATGCTGATTTTTTAAAAAACCTCTCTAATCATGGTATATTTTGGCAAATCAAACGCTATCTATATTATTGAGTATTAATCAGGAGATGACATTATGAGAGAGCTAGCTGTTTTTTACTGCCCGAAATGCGGCCATTACGCCTACTACCAGACGTCGCGCCATCCCCAATGTCCCAAGTGCTGTATCCAGGAAACTATGACAATGGTGCGGATGCATTATACAGAATTTATGGACATGAGCTGTGAGGACAGGGACAAGTTCCTGGCCTGGGAGATCCTTAAAACCAACCCATCCCTTTTAAAAAGGATGACTGAACCCCACAAACAGTACAACAGCCGTGAAGTCATTGCCGAGATGAATAATGTCATTATGGCCCTGGATACAGAGAACAAAATATTAAGCGACACCGTAAAATGGATGCACGATACCATCTGGGAAATGATGCATGAAAACCGGATGCGCTCCCGCGGCGAAGCAGCCGCTACCAGCATTCCTCATAATGCAGAAATCAAAAAGGACTAATATTCCTACAATTTCTCCAATTTTTAATATTTTTTGCGAAAATAGTATGTTATAATAACACATATAGAAACCTGTTTTACATCAGATGCATCTGGGAAAGGAGTGGAACTATGAGCCATAAGATTATAACCATAGCCCGTCAATTCGGCAGCGGAGGCCATGAGGTGGCCCAGAAGCTGTCAGAGCTATTAGACATTCCCCTTTATGACAGAAGCCTGGTGGAAATGGCCGCAGAAAAAATGGGCCAATCTCCTATAAAAGTTGAGGAGGTGGATGAATCCGCCCTTACCACCTTTCTGGCATCCTATCAGATTTCCAAGGAGCCCAACTCCGTCACAGGATATGGGCTTTCTCTAAATGACAGCACCTATGTAACACAGACCATTATCATCGAAACACTGGCCAGGAAGGGCCCCTGCGTTATTGTAGGACGCTGCGGCGACTATGTGCTGCGCAGCTACCCTAACCTTATTGATGTGTTCCTGTGTGCCTCTATAGAGGACAGGACACGCCGTATTATGGAGCGGTACAGCTTCTCTAAAAAGGATGCTATAAACGCTATCAAGTCCACTGACCGCAGGCGAAAGACATACTATGAGAACTACACCCACCGTAAATGGGGCAGCATCGACTCCCACCAAATGCTTTTTAATTTGAGCCGTCTGGGGATGGATAAAACCGTAGATATTATAAAACGAATGTATGAACGTCCGTAGCCAAGGTTTTATTTAACCTCCAAAAGAAAATGTCCCAGAAGTCATCCTGATTTCAAACATTATACCGTATATAGATTTCACAACAGGTAAAAGTCTATATATGGCATAGCGTTGAGTCTAAAGTGACTTTTGGGCACCTTCTATGAGAATTACTTTCTTACATACCGGCAAATTGGTTCTTAACCTTCTGCAGCTTCTGTTGCTCAGCCTGCTCCGTCTGATACCAGCCTTTCGCTGACATTTGCTTATAAATCTCATCCTGCATGCACAAGCTATCACTCAATGCCTGATGAAAGGTCTGGTGCACATTGGCCGTAGAGGACTCAATGGTTCCGTGCATATACAGATCGCATACGCCTTTGGACGTCAGAAGAAGGCTCTCCATAATACACCTGTCATCCATAAACTGTTCCCTCCTTATACAAGATTGTAAAAATTATCAAAAATCTGCTGATGCTTTTGAAACATCTGCTGTACCTGATTTTTAAGAGCCGGATCCTGGAGATTCTGAATTGCCTCCTGACACTGTGCCTTCAAAAATTTCTCATGGCTTAAGGCATCCTCCACATAATTTAATTCCTTAGGACTCATATTGTATCACCTCCAGGATTAGTATGCTCTCTTGATTTACTGAATATTCGTAGCTTTAGAGCATATTATCCATATAATCTATTTTCCATCACACTGTTTCATCCACCAGCTATCTCCCTAAAGTAAGAATCATCCGCCAAGGGTAACATCCTGCCTGGAATACCACGCTAAAGCATCCGTTACATGCTGGCGTTTAAAATCCGGCCAGTAATCATCCACCACATAAAAATCCGAATAAACCGATTGAACCGGCAGAAAACCAGAAAGCCTTCTTCTGCCTCCCCATCGGATGACCAGATCAATCCTGGAAACCTCCTTAGACTTTAGCATTGGCCCAATATGTCCCTCTTTAAGCCCAAAATCCCACTCCCAGCTATAATTGACCAGGAAGTTTATCCTCATTCCTCCCTTGCCGAAATTATGCCTTTCAGTATAAGGCAGAAGTTCCTGAGGAAACATGGCTGACCGGGTATTTCCCAAAACCAGCAGACTTGCGTCCTCCTTAGCCAAGGTCTCCACCGCCTCCACACAAGCTTTCGTAAACGCCTGGCGCTGCTGGGAGGGACGCTTTGTATTATCTACGGTAAAACCATAAAAGGACATTTCCTCAATTCCCAGCTCCTTGCACATGTAAAACAAGCTCATACCCGGCGATATGCCATGATCGTAGCCATCCGCCTTCCCCATTCCCTGGTTCACCGCCCATCTGCGGTTTCCATCGGGAATAATTCCTATATGTTTTGGTAATCTCATTTCCGCCTCCTCCATATCCGGCTGCTGTCTGTAAGCCGCTACTTTATGGAGAGTATGGGCCAAATAAGGCATCCTATGCTTATATATAATAAAAATTTTCATTACGGTGGAACCTAACTTTTAATACATTAAAAGCATACTATGATTGATCTGCTCTCCGATCCACCGACACTCCCATCATTAAAAGCGTCATCATAATCGGTGAAACAATCGGAATACTAATATTGACCGCAGCCTGCGCACCATAACAAGCCAAAGCAACTACAATCGCCATCAAAGCTGGTGTCTTTTTCGATGAACGCAGCATCTGTACAATGGAAGTGAAAAGTAAGGAAAGGTAAGCGGCAAGGCCCGCAATGCCGATTGTAATCAGATATTGCAGATATTCATTATGAGCGCTGTCAAATATCTCATGATACCTGGATTTCATTTCTTCATAATAGTTCTGAACCGTAATAATACCGAACGTATCTGGCCCATATCCAAATATTTTATGAATTAGCGGGAATTTCTCATAGCTTTCCATGCCAATTCTCCAAATATACCACCTATGAGTTCCCCAATTATCATCAATGAAGAGATAGGTCTTCAATGAACCATATCTTTCTGTATTCCCAGCTATATTCACATCATAGAGGGCATAACATACGCTTAGGGCTGCGCAAACAATAACCCCCAGCCAAATCCATCTCCCTGTATTTCTTTCTTTTCTTATAGCTCCTTTTTTAGATAAATGAGCATCCCAAATATATAGGCAAACAGCCGCTCCCCATAACAGAATCACCAAATAAGCAAGGTATTCAAACTCTGCAATAATGTCAAATATACCATCTATTCCCAATACATGAGCGGAGAACCTTTTATTAATATAGCCGGTTATCTGAAATTCTGTAAACAAAATGGCCAGCAGCAATATATACTTCTTCACACCCTTTATATTGCTAAAAAGATATAAGGGCAGCAATCCGTAAAGCGCCAGCAATGCTAAATAAACATTATCGCTGATACCTGTTATCAAGGCAAAAAGAGATACAATTACATTAAACAGATACCAAATCCTTCTATATGTGTTTTTTTCAATGGTGAACAGCACAACAGCCATACCGGAAATAAGCGCCAAATAGGAAGTATACGTATTAATATTTCCAATTGTTGACGTAAACATCCGATATTCTCTTGGATCAATCTCAGCTTTAAAACCGATGGGATCGATTTTAAAATATTGCAAAATCCCAATTATACAGGCAATCATCCCAGCCGCCAAAAATGCGTCTAAATACCATTGTCTAAAGTTCAGAAAACGGCTAATAATAAAATAGCTGACACCATAGAGCAAAAACAGGAATAAACCCATGTATCTTCCTTCATTTCCCCAAAAGGATTCATAAATATATTCCGACTGAAAGGTAGAGACGGCAACTGTAATAATAAATATTATCATAGCCCAATCGCATTTTCGTAAGCTCCTGAGAGTAAGGCCTTTGCATATTTGTTTCATATTTGCCCATTCATATCTGCGGTTATCTATCCATACATAGATTATCGCTACTATTAATGTTACAGCCAGCATTAGCAGAACCGTCCCGTAGTAGAACGCATACTTAACCCTTAATATATCAAAATAATAATCCCGAAACACCAAGGGAAGGGCAGCTATAACGATCAAAGTAAAAATCCCGGCAATAACACTATTTGTTTTCTTCCAGGAAATAATGAAATCAGACGTTGCACTGTCCGCCTTTTTTTTCAGCTTCATTTTGCCCATAAGCTTACCATCCTCTTTCTTATCCATTATCCAAATACTTAAACATTATAGCATTTTACCCATTACTCCGCAACTTTATGATTTTAACATTTGCCTGAGGCATCAGCTTATTTTCCTTCTTCCGCTCTATAAAGGAAACCTCCAAACTGAATTATCTTACCTTACATCAGTTCGAAGGCTTACACAAGCATTGGGCACATGCAATAGAGTTTGTACTTCTATCGATTCACAATTATCTCTTCAACATTATCTCAACTCAGGAAAAAGAAGGCCCCAGATTATTCTTATTCCCGGACGAGGTAGATATCTGACCATCCCAGACACCGTTTGCATCTACATAATATCCGTCCGGCGTTACATCGTTCGTCGCCATTCGACTGCTTAAATCAAAGTAATACCATTTGCCATCCGAATCCTGAATCCATGAAGCTGTAGCGTAAGATCCATTTTTTGTCAGGTATCGCCAGGTATCGCCATCCTGCTTCCAGCCAGGTATATAATTCGTACGCTCTCCTTTTCCATTTACATAGATTCCGTCTGGCGTCATTGTATCAGCAAGCATAACCCCTGCCTCATTCAAATAATATTGCTTCCCATCCACTGCCAGCCAGCTGCTGGTTACAAAGCTTCCGTCTTGTTTTCTGTATTTCCACTGCTCATTCTCCTTTATCCAGCCAGAGGTTACCGTTCCCTGATAGGCTCCTGCGTCAGAGCCGTCCACATTAATCAGATATTTCCTCACCTCTGGCGGAAGCTCTGAAGCCGATACACCTTTTGGAAGACTGACAACATCAATATACCTTTCTTTGAACGCCAGGTTTTTATTATTTGTGAATAGCACAATTTGCAACGTTGGCTGGCTCCCTTCCGGAAGCAGATGCCAATTCTCAGGAATCCCCCATGTGCCCTCCATATTCACAAGCTGCGGAGCCTGTCCCCAGGGTTTAGGATAAGAAGCAGAGGCAAAGGTATATGCGTAATCGTATCCTCGATTGAGAATCACATCTTTCTCTGCAATCGTATCTCCTCCAGCCAGAATCGCAAAATAGCGTCCGCTTCCATATTCCATTGGACGCCATTCAAACAGATAGGCCCCACAATTTTCTACAGACACAACTGCTGCTTCAGCAGAGGGAGCTGCCTGTATTGCAATAGCATTTACCATAGTGAGGCTTACTATAAGCCCTAATACTGCTAGTCCCTTTTTTATCATACCAAACATTTCCTTTCCCATATTTTAAATATAAGCAAATACAAAAGAACGGCACTATAACTAATCATTATTTCATCAATCAGTTATAACGCCATTCCCCTTATCTTTGCCTTAATTGGCTTTTATTTAATTTTCTACGTAAACAGCAACAAGCTTCTTGTTCTTGATTACATAATTATAATCATTACCATCTGTGTTCTTGCCATTGTTGGTAATAATCTTACCGCTTGTATTAACCAGAGAAAGAGCATCTTTTGACGCTGTCTTAACCTCATACAATTCAGCTACGTCATCAACTCTTTTATTGATACCTAAGTCTTTTAAATTCTCAGCAGTAATATCCTTGCTATCAGCCTCAGCCTTAACAAAAGCTTCTGCATCCGCATACTTCTTATAGCCGTTGGTCTCTTTCTTAACTACCTGATACTTCTCATCCTTGCCAGCAGCTAACAGCTTACCAGACTGATAAATCTTTTTATCCTTCTCGCCTGTTTTACCTGCGCCCTTATTCTTACCGGCTGTCTCAAAATAGAAGTTAAACTTCTCTCCATCAATCTCAACGCTTGCCTTGCCAGTCTTCATAGCTCCATCTTCGCCATTTCCGAAGTAGTAGCACAGATATCCATTTTTATCCAATTCAGGGGCGTTCTCATCAAAGTTGGCTCCGTTATCATACTTATCCTCGTCACCTGCTATATCAAGACCGCCATTGTCTTCCTTAATAAACTTCAGACCGTCAACCATACGGCCGTCATTTCTGAAAGCATACTTCTTACCATTGATGGTCTTAAACTCACCTGCATACAGCTGACCGTTCCCGTCTGCATAATACCATGCATCACTCTCATCATTATATCTTTCTTCATTCAGATACTTCGCAGGAACAACCTTAAACCAGCCCTTGCTTACTCTGGAACCATCCTCCGCGCTATTGAAGTATCTCCAGGTCTGTGAATACTGGGCATCCTTTCCTTCACCAGGAGTTGCAGTATTGCCGCTGGCCTTCGCTATATTCTGAGACCACTCAGCCACCATGGCGCCATACTGGTCAAAGGCATACTTCTTACCATTGATGGTCTTTTCCTTCTGGCCGTTAGCATCGCCCTTTACCTTCTTACCATTTGCCTGGAAGTAGAACCAACGGGTCTGATCTGCATCCTCATTAAACGCAGGAGCAACAACTTCATCAGTTGAAGCCTCATCATATGTTACATCCTTCTGCAACCATCCAACAGTCAGCGCACCGTCGTCGGAACCGCCGAAGAAATAGTCACCCTCTTTAAAGGCATCTCCATTAGCATCATCAAGCCGCTCTGCATTATCAGCATTTACCCAGCCATACAGCATCTTTCCTTCGGAATCAAAGGCATACTTCTTGCCATTAATGGTCTTTAAGCTTACGCCGGTATTATTCCCATTGGTTAAAGCCTTACCGTTTGCCTGGAAGAAATACCAGTAGGAATCCGGCTCATTGTCATCGCCTGCGTCCGGATTCTCAATAGCAACCCACTGATTGGAAGCCATAACACCGTTAGCATCTACATAATAATAATTATCGCCGTCATCAATCAGGGTATCAACCGCCATCTCGCCGTCATTGTTCAGATAATACCAGTTATTGCCGGACTTAGCCCACTTATCGGTTGCCCTCTCGCCATCTCTGTTATAGTATACCCAGGTTCCATCTTCTTCGGCCCAACCCTGAGCTGCGAAGGATGTCATGGATGCACCGATAGCGAGAAGCGCTGCTGTAGATAATACAGCAACTAATTTTGTCTGCTTTCTCATAATTAATGCACTCTCCTTTTTCTTTTAAATACTTTTTGAAATTCCTAATTGCATTACGAGTTGATTATACTTCGGATAAGGAAAATTATCAATAGTTTTTTTGCATTTTTTGCAAATTCTACTAAAACTGTAATAAAACAACAATTTTCTCATGAAGATAGCCAACTCCATCACACGCATTTAGTATAGTATATATTTGAGGAAAATACCATAACATTTACCTGTGCATTTTCTTACATAATTATTACAAAAAGCAAAGACCCTGATTAAATTGTACTTATATTTGTACAATCTTTGGTTAAAGTAATAAATTTTCTGCTTTTTACGACCAGATATTCTTTAAGGCCTTCATATATACCTAATATACCCATTTTATCAATTTAAATTCTTATTCAAATATATGATTCTAATATAGAATTCTAATGTAGTAACAGCATCAGCTCCTTCTGTATCCTTTTACCAGGTTAAAATATTTCGTTTATAATATGCCCTCTCACAGGCGCCCGGTAACGTTGCTGCTTGCATGAGCAGTCCTTTTACTGTCTCCTCGGCCCAGCCTTCATAAAACTATGTTCTGGAACAAAGAACAGGCAGCCGAAGTCTCTTCCGAAACTTACATCTGCCTGTCATAAAGTCTATATTCTGCTGAAAAAGGCTTACTTACTTCAGAGTAACTTTAGCTCCCTCAGCCTCTAACTTAGTCTTTATATCCTCAGCCTCTTCCTTGGAAACACCCTGCTTTAATACCTTAGGAGCTCCGTCAACTACATCCTTAGCTTCCTTAAGGCCTAAACCGGTAGCCTCACGAACAACCTTGATTACCTTAACCTTGTTAGGACCAACCTCAGTCAGCTCTACATCAAATTCGGTCTTTTCCTCAGCGGCTGCCGCACCTGGGCCTGCTGCCGCAACTACTACGCCTGCCGCTGCAGATACGCCGAACTCTTCCTCACATGCTTTCACTAATTCATTCAGTTCTAATACAGATAATTCCTTGATAGCTTCGATAAACTCAGCGGTTGTTAACTTTGCCATTTGATAGTCCTCCTGTTTATTATTTAAAATTTGTTTTGGCCTGCGCCTTAAGCCCTCAGGCCAGCGCTTCCTTCATTCTGAATCGGAAACAAAGGCTTAAGCCTCTGCTGCTCCGCCTTTCTGCTCCGCAATCTGATTGAGTACGCGAGCCAGATTTGTAATCGGAGACTGGATGCTGCCAAGCAGCTTGCCCAAAAGCTCTTCTCTGGACGGAATGGTTGCGATAACTTGAGTTCCCGCTGCATCGTAGTAGGTTCCCTCAACAATACTTGCTTTCAGCTCCAGCTGTGGAGCAGCCTTGGCGAAGTTAGCTAAGATCCTTGCGGGAGCTGTGGCATCTTCCTTGGATACCGCCAACGCAGTAGGCCCCTCCAGCTGCGGTTCAAGAGCCGCAAAGTCCGTGCCTTCAGCCGCACGTTTAATCAGGGTATTTTTAAATACCTTGTAGGTCACCCCGGCTTCTCTTAGCTGCTTACGCAGCTGAGTATCCTGCTCTACAGTCAGGCCGCGGTAATCTACGATAACTGCACCTGCAGCGCCGTCAAGCAATGCCTTGATTTCGTCTACAATTGGCTGTTTTAATTCAACTTTTGCCATGAATGGTTTACCTCCTTATATATTTTTGCATTGAAAACCGTCATAGCATGGAATCTTTTAAACATAAAAGGCCCTCTGCCGCAAGGACAGAGAGGCCGCAAAATCTCACCATAATCAGTCAGAGTTTGTATGTTCCTCGGCAGGCGATATGCCTTATACCTTACGGTACCTGCTGTCTCAGGGCATTCAATACTGTGGTATCATACCATAGGGTATGATTGATGTCAAGTTCTATATCGGCAATTTATTAGTTCACAAGCTTCGCTACATTCAGCTTAACGCCAGGCCCCATGGTAGAGGTCATAGCAACGCTTTTAAGGTACGCGCCCTTAACTGTGCTTGGCTTAGCCTTAATAATTGCATCCATAAGCGTCTGGAAGTTGTCCGCTAGCTGCTCCTCTGTGAAAGAAGCCTTTCCTACTGGCACATGAATAATGTTCGTCTTGTCAAGTCTGTACTCAATCTTACCGGCTTTAATATCGTTTATGGCTTTGGTCACATCCATGGTTACAGTGCCTGCCTTTGGGTTTGGCATTAAGCCCTTTGGTCCAAGCACACGGCCAAGCCGGCCAACTACGCCCATCATGTCAGGGGTCGCTACTACAACGTCGAAATCCAGCCATCCGTCGTTCTGGATCTTCGGAATTAACTCCTCAGCTCCTACGTAGTCAGCGCCTGCAGCCTGAGCCTCGTCAGCCTTCGGCCCTTTTGCGAATACTAAGATACGTACGGTCTTACCTGTACCGTGAGGCAGCACAACAGCGCCACGGATTTGCTGATCAGCGTGACGTCCATCACAGCCGGTTCTGATATGAAGCTCTACAGTCTCGTCAAATTTTGCAGATGCGTTTTTCTTCACTAATGCAATAGCGTCTGCAACATCATACAATGCAGTACGATCTACATTTTTAAATGCCTCTGCATATCTTTTACCTGATTTCATTCTTATTAACCTCCTAGTGGTATTGACGGGGAATCTCCCTCCCACGTTCATATAACGGTTCCATGCTTTCGTCAGCCTTAAAACCTTGCTCAAGGGTCAGGCTGATTTCAGTTCGCCAGGCTTAAAAAGCCCTTGCCAGTCTGTTTTCAGTCATTCCTCAATAGTAACGCCCATACTTCTTGCAGTACCGGCGATCATGCTCATAGCAGCCTCCAGGCTGGCGGCATTTAAATCCGGCATCTTCGTTTCTGCAATTTTCTGAAGGTCAGCCTTCTTAAGAACCGCCACCTTGTTCTTGTTAGGAACTGCGGATGCAGTCTTTATATTGCAGGCCTTCTTAATGAGTACAGCTGCCGGCGGCGTCTTGGTGATGAAGCTGAAGCTTCTGTCCGCATATACGGTAATAACCACAGGGATAATCATATCTCCCTGGTCTGCTGTTCTCGCATTAAACTCCTTGGTAAACTGTACGATATTAACACCGTGCTGGCCAAGCGCTGGTCCAACTGGCGGAGCCGGTGTTGCCTTGCCAGCCGGAATCTGTAATTTAATATATCCTGTTACTTTCTTTGCCATCTTAGGCACCTCCTAAAATTATGTGGTATTGCCGGGAATCTCCCTCCCACCAGCCTTTGCCCCGCAAAAGCTGATATACTATGCTGCAACTGAATTTGCCTACAGCTTCTTGACTTCGGCAAATCCAAGCTCAACCGGTGTTTCACGGCCGAACATTTCTACATTAATGGTGACGGTTTTCTTACTGTCATTGATAGCCTTGATGGCTCCCACAGTATCCTTCCATGCACCGGAGATAACAACCACCGTATCTCCTATTTCAAAATCGACCAAGACGTCTTCTTTCATAAAGCCCAGGCTGGCCATCTCTTCTTCTGTCAGAGGAACCGGTTTGGAGCCCGGACCTA
>ERZ773217.284-NODE-284-length-49876-cov-9.017061_pt1 | contig 49876 bp, 41 predicted proteins | sample MGYA00580995_ERZ773217 | MGnify/ENA primary metagenome ERZ773217 (study PRJEB29015, sample SAMEA2737772) | human gut metagenome | biome: human gut; feature: human-associated habitat; material: faeces | place: China | collected 2012 ...
GGCATAGTCAGTGATATCCTTGAGGAAAATGTGTCAACTAATATTGACAATATCATAAAATATGGCTTTCAGTGCAGATTTATGCTATGATTCTCCGACGTGTTTGAACCGAAGTTTCAAAATATCTTCAACAAAGGAACTTGCAGATATTGCAGAGGCATGAAAAATTTGCGCAAAGTGCCCATGCAGTGAGTTGTAAAATAACGCACGAATCTGTATCGGGCAAAGGAGGTTTGATTATATACATGGCTAAGAGCCAAACTTAAAGAAAATATTTGAAAATATAAAAGAAGTTTTATAGTCTGACTTGAGATTTTAAAAGGATATAAGCAGTAATGGTTAAAACTACAGGGGGGTTGTAGAATGAAACGGACAAATCATATAGGAAACAGCGGCCGTTTCGTATTGTTAGCAGCTGTTCTGGCAGCTGTTGTCTGCATGGCAGCTTTCGTTTATTTCAGGAGCGATTCTATGTCTGGGAATGATGTGGTTATGGGCGCGGAATATGATATAAAAAAAGTACTTTACGCAGTGACGGTAGGAGATGAAATTTCCACAGAGCCGCCTGCACAGTATTGTGTGTCTGCAGACGCCCGCCTCTATGATAAGCAGGCGGAAGACGGGGAATGGAATCTGCTGGGGGAGCTTTCCAGTTATGCCCTGACAAACGATGAACTGTATGGCTATATGCCGGCAGAGGAGCTGCGCAGGAAGGTGAAGATTCAACCGATTACAGCTTCTTATATTTTAAGAGTCAAAGAGGACAGTTTTTACCTTGTATTTCAGACAAAAGACGGAAAAATCTACCTTGCTTACGGGTGGGAGGACGCCAAAGAAAGAGGGCAGACTGGCTTGGGTGATACTAGACTGCGCCGCTTGTACCAGCTGGAAAGAAGATAGCGCTGTGTTCTCAAAGCTCCCTGTAAAAGTGCAGCGCATTATAGAACAGAGACGAATGGCGTATGGACCGGGGATCGTACCCGGTCCTGGCCTGGATCTGCTTCAGACGGTTCTGCAGGGTGTTTTTGTGGATGAACAGCTTGTCAGCCGCCCGGCTGATAGAGCCCTCCTCATCGTAATAGATTTCAAGCAGCTGCACAGCCTTGAAAATTTCTTCGTCATTCATACCTTTAAAAATTTTGTGAACATATTCTGATTTTACTGTTTCTGAAAGCTCGTCAGTGAAAATTTCCATATTTAAGTCGTCGTAAAAACGCAGATCATGCAGGTGGGTTCTCAGGCAGGCGTGAAGGGCTTTTTTAGCCTGCGCACAGGCCCTGCAGGCGAGAAGATAATTTTCATTTCCGGAGGAGCTGTCGATTCCAATGGCAGTTTTGAGTGAAAAGCGGGAGGCGATAAGAGACTGAAAGTCAAGAGCCATTTTTTGAAGCGACCTGTCAGACTGCATGGAAACTCCCGCTAGGATAAACGAGGAAGAGGGCATGGAAAAATCCTTGGAACCGTAGGCTGCCAGCTGTCTGAGGTACTGCTGTGCCGCGTCTATTTTTCTTAGAGTATCCATAGAGAATTCTGGCGTCTGGCTGTAGACGGACATGGCTAGAAAACGCCTGGGAATCCGGATGTCGATGCCGATGGCAAGCCCGCGCTCGATAAACGGCTTCGTCACATTTTTTGCGTCTCCTCCCAGCCATTCATCCAGAAAACGATTTTTGATATTTTCATCCATTTCCTGCTTTTCTTTCATAGAGAGCTCCTGAATTAAAAGCTCTGTCATGCGTTTGATAATTTTGGCGCAGGACAAGGTTGCGGCGTCATTTCCGGTAACGCCTACCACGCCGATCAGCTCTCCATTCACAATTAAAGGATAATTAATTCCTGGAAGGCTCCCCTCATATCCCTCCTCATTATTGATAATCAATTCGTCAAGCCCTTCGCTGATCAGTTTCTTAGCGCCGGCATGATAAGTTCCTATTCTGGATTCATCTGTGCTGGCAATAATAATACCGTTGGCATTGATCAGATTCATTTTTTGATTGATAATTTCATTGATATTTGTGACGATCTGATAGGCATTGTGCTGGGAAAGCTTCATGAAATTCTCCTTCGATAAAAATGTTTTCTATAATATTAAATAACAGTATAATATGTTTTCTGTAATATAGTCAAACAGATTTTTAGTTTGTATAATAATATCACAATAAAGGTAATAAACCTCAGAAGTGGAGAGATTAAATACTATGAAAATCGTAATCGCAATGGATTCTTTTAAGGGAAGCCTGTCCTCGACAGAGGCCGCGGCAGCGGTAAGAGAGGGGATACAGGCGTCTGGAATGGACGCAGAAATCGTGATAAAGCCGTTAGCAGATGGAGGTGAGGGAACGGCAGCCGCTTTTGTGGAGGGAATGGGGGCAGAGGAAATTCAGCTGACAGTAACAGGGCCTCTTGGAAAACCGGTAAAAAGTTCTTACGCAGTGCTCAGAGAAACAAATACAGCTGTTATAGAAACTGCCTCGGCCGTTGGGCTGACCTACATTCCATCAGAGCTTCGAAATCCGCTTTATACTACAAGCCGGGGAGCCGGGGAGCTGATCCGGGACGCCTTGGACAGGGGGCTGAGAAAATTTGTTGTGGGAATCGGAGGAAGCGGAACCAATGACGGCGGCATGGGTATGCTGACAGCCCTGGGCTTTTCGTTTCTGGACAGAGAGGGGCAGGAGACCGGCTGCTTTGGAAGAGATGTGGCAGAAATTGATCGGATTGACAGCTCTAAAGCAGATCCCAGACTTTCCGAGTGTACCTTCCAGATCGCCTGTGATGTGAACAATCCTTTGTGCGGAGAGACGGGAGCCAGCATGGTATTCGGCCCCCAGAAGGGAGCGACAGAGGAGATGGCGGAGGAATTGGATCGGGCGCTTCTTCATTTTTCAAATCTTGTTAAAAGAGACCTTGGAAAGGATACGGCAGATTTGCCGGGAAGCGGTGCGGCGGGAGGACTTGGCTACGCCTTCAGAACCTTCTTAAATGGGTCGCTGGAGCCTGGAATTTCTATTATCATGGAAGCAGTGGGGCTGGAGGAAGAACTCCAGAATGCGGATATAGTGATTACCGGAGAGGGGCGTTTAGACGGCCAGACAGCCATGGGAAAGGCGCCTGTGGGCGTGGCGAAGCTGGCGGCAGAATACGGCTGTCAGGTAATTGCCTTTGCCGGTGCGGTGGCGCCGGAGGCCAGACTCTGCCTGGAACAGGGCATTGACGCCTATTTTCCCATTGTGAGAGGACCAATAAGAAGAGAGGAGGCGATGGAGAAGGAGCGTGCCAGAAGAAATATGAAGGAAACGGCGGAGCAGGTGTTCAGGCTCATTAGCAGTATAGAGCAGGGGAAAAAATAAAAGGAGCAGCTGCAGAACAGCAAACAGCAGAAACAACTATTGTAACGGAGAGGTGACAAAGGAGGATAATGTATGGAGGGAAATAGAAAACAGGGGAAAACAATTAATCCTATTCTGGTGCTATTTACAGTATTAGTACTATGTGCAGTTGCAACTTGGTTTGTTTCGCCAGGAGCTTTTGACAGAACCGAGATGAACGGCAGAACAATTGTAGTACCAGGAAGTTTTCATGCAGTGGATCAGACGCCAGTGAATCTGTTTGATGTGTTCCGTTCCATTCCATATGGGCTGGAGGGAGCTGCTGGAATGATGTTTTTAGTTATGATTGTAGGAGGAGCCATTGAAATCTACAGCAGAACTGGGGCAATAGATTTAGGAATATCCAGAATTCTGAAGTTGTCTAATAAAGTAGGAAGTCAGTGGATTCTTGTTATTATCATGTTTATTTTCTCAGCAATTGGAGGCCTTTTAGGATGGAGCGAGCAGATTATTCCATTTGTACCGATTATTGTGTCTCTTTGTCTGGCTTTGGGTTATGATTCTCTGGTGGGAATGTCAGTTTGTGCTTTTGTGTGTATGATAGGCTTTTCTGTTTCTCCAACTAATATGTATACAGTAGCAATTGCACATGAGATTGCAGAACTTCCTATGTTTTCAGGAATGGGATTTCGACTTATTATTCTGGTTGTTTTGGAGGTAGTATGCTGGGCATATATTTTAAGATATGCAGCCAAAGTAAAGAAAAATCCAGAAAAAAGTTTGATGAAGGAAATAGATGTTTCCTCACTGAAAAAAGATTTTTCTTCATATGAAGAAAAGAAAATGAAGCCGGCACAGATACTTGCGCTGCTGACTCTTGCAGTATCTTTCTCTATTGCCATTTTTGGTCTTTTAAAGCTGGGATGGGGAGTAAATGAATTAGCTGCAGCCTTTCTTATGGGAGGGATTATATCAGGAATTATTAACAGAATATCTGCATTGGGAATTATAAATGCACTGATTGATGGAGCAAAAGGAAACTTTGCAGGGGCTCTTATTATTGGAGTAGCTCGTTCGGTTCAGTGGGTTCTGACAGAAGGCGGGCTAATAGATCCGACAATTAATGTACTTTCTAATGCGTTAAATGGCCTTTCTCCTACTGTTACTGTGATTGGTATTTTTATTGCTATTACATTGTTTAATGGATTAATTGCATCTGGATCGGGAAAAGCTATGGCCATTATGCCAATGCTAATCCCTCTGGCAGATATGGTAGGTATCACAAGGCAAACAGCAATTTTAGCATTCCAGTTTGGAGATGGAATTTCAAACACATTCTGGTTTACTAATGGAACAATGCTGATATTCTTTGCTTTGGCGAAGATTCCGCTGTCTAAGTGGTATAAATTTATTGTACCATTGGAAATTGTGCTTTGTTTGCTTTCAGTAGTGTTTATGATGATTGCAGTAAAGATTAACTATGGGCCATTTTAGAAGACGGGAGGGCAACAGTTATGAATGTAATGGAATGCGTACAAGAAAAAAAAGAATATCTGACAGGACTGCGCAGATGGTTTCATCAATACCCAGAGCTGGCTTTTCAGGAGTTCAAGACAGCAGAACATATTAGAGAAGAGCTGGATAAGATGAATATTCCCTATCAAACAGTGGGAACTGGCACTGTAGCAGTTTTATCAGGAACATCAGAAAAGCCGGTGATTGGTCTTCGCTGCGATGAGGATGCTCTTCCCATCACAGAAGTAAAGGAAAGTCCTTTTAAATCAAAACATGACGGATGTATGCATGCCTGCGGCCATGATGCTCATATTACGATGCTATTAGGAGCAGCAAGAATTCTTTCTGAACACAGGGAGGAGCTAAATTGTACAATAAAATTTATTTTTCAGCCTGCAGAAGAAGTGTTTGGAGGAGCGAAAAAAATGCTCGAAAGCGGACTCCTTGATGACGTAGATACTTTTTGTGGAATGCACATTTTTCCTTATATACCAGCTGGAAAAATTTCAGTGGAGGAGGGACCGCGATATACTTCTGCTGATAGTATGAAAATTAAGATTATCGGAAAATCTGGTCATGGGGCTATGCCTCAGTTTTCAGTAGATCCAATTTACGTGGGATGTCAGGTTGTGAACGCCCTTCAGTCTATTGCAAGCAGGGAGACAGATCCAGTAGAAACTTGTGTGATTAGTGTATGTAAATTCCACTGTGGAAGTCTGTTTAATGTAATTGAAGAATCTGCGGAATTGGAGGGGACTGTACGAACTTTCAGTCCGGAACTTAGAAAAAGACTTCCCGAGATAATAGAGAGAGTGATTAAAAATACTTGCAGTGCATTTCGAGCTGATTATGAGTTTGAGTATACATTTGGTGCTCCGGCTACCATTAATGACGCTGGCTGCAGTCATATAGCAGAGAAGGCGGTAAAAAAGATCCTGGGAGAGGACGGACTTGCTCTTTATACTAAGACTCCGGGAGGAGAAGACTTTGCCTATATGCTGGAGCGCAGGCCTGGAATTTATGCCTTTGTGGGCTGTAGAAATGAGGCGCAGGATCAATGCTATCCGTTACACCATAAACGATTTGATCTGGATGAAGAAGGAATGCTAAACGGATGTGCCTTTTATATCCAATATGTATTGGATATCCAGGATAAGATATAGCTGCAAATGGTTAAAGGGGAGACTTGAATTCAGTCTCCCCTTTTGTTTTTATTTTACCAGCTCCTCGGCTTTTGCAATCGCCGCATCAATGTTTTCACAGAAATTTTCACGTCCTACTTTATCCACGTATCCGGCCTTCTCCATGACCTTCATAGGCTGTGGATTGACATGGGAGAGAATCAGGGTAATTCCCTTTTTCTGGCACCGCTTCAGCAGATCGTTCATAGCGTTCATGGCGGTGCTGTCCATAGACGGGACACTTCTCATACGAAGAATCAGGCAGGTAGCGCGCTCCCTGGCCACAATCCGGCCGATTTCGTCGGCAGCTCCGAAAAACAGCGGGCCGCTGATCTCATAGACATTGATATGGGGAGGGAGTTGTCTCAGCTTTTCACGTTCTGCTTCCTCCTCATCCTCCGCGTATTTCCAGCTGTGAACCTCCGTCACGTCGCTCATGCGCTTCATAAAGAGAAGACCTGCAAGCAGAATACCGAATTCGATGGCAACGACCAGGTCAAAGACGATGGTCAGGAAGAAGGTGATGATCAAAACGGCAATATCGCTTTTGGGAGCTGTTTTTACCAGCTCTGCAAAGGTTCTCCACTGGCACATGTTGTAGGCGACCATGAATAGAATCGCCGCAATGGCCGACATGGGGATCATGCCTGCGTAGGGCATGAAGACTACGAGAATCAGCACCAGCACAAGCGCATGAACCATACCTGCTACCGGCGTGCGGCCGCCGTTTTTGATGTTTGCCGCCGTTCTGGCAATGGCTCCCGTAGCGGGGATTCCTCCGAAAAGGGCGGAGGCAATATTTCCGGCCCCCTGGGCGGCCAGTTCCATGTCAGAACGGTGCTTTCCGTTGATCATGCCGTCAGCCACCACGCAGGACAGGAGAGATTCAATAGCAGCCAGCACGGCGATAGTGAAAGCGTCCGGCAGGGCAGACTGAACCATGTCAAAGCTCAGCTGCGGCAGATGAAAGGATGGAAGCGCGCTGCTGATAGTGTAGAGATCGCCGATCGTATTGACGTTCAGCGGAAGGAATTTCACCATCAGGATTCCGCCGATGACCGCCAGCAGGGAGCCTGGAATTTTCTCAGAGAAATAAGGCGTGATAATGAGAATCGCCAGGCATACAAGCCCCACAATCACAGCATCCATGTTCAGCGTTCCAAATCCTGCGGCAAAGGCTTTGAGCTTTTCCATGGTTTCGATAGTGGGCATTCCTTCCGGATAGACAACCCCGAAGAAATCCTTCAGCTGTCCGATGACGATGGTGACGGCGATACCGGAGGTAAAGCCAGTAGTAATGGTAAACGGAATGAATTTAATCAGAGATCCGAACCGGCAGAATCCCATAAGAATCAAAATGATTCCTGCCAGAATCGTCGCCACGGCCAGCCCGTCCATACCGCTTCGGGCTACGATTCCCGCTACAATGGTTGCGAAGGCGGCAGTAGGACCTGCAATCTGTACCTGGCTTCCGCCAAGAAGTGAGATAACGAAGCCCGCTACAATAGCTGTGTAGATACCCTGCTCCGGCCCTACTCCGGAGGCCAGCGCCAGAGCGATGGACAGCGGAAGGGCAATGATCGCCACCACAATTCCAGCTATCAGATCTTTAAAAAACTGTTCTTTGCTGTAGGTTTTCCATGTTGTAAACAGCATGGGACGCATCTTTTCCATAAGTTCCCCCTTGTAAACATAGTAATAGGCAGGATATATTCACACCTGCCGCTATTATTATACATTTCCTGTATACAATGTCCAGATAGAAAAGGGAAAAAGATTGTTCTTTTTGAGAAACTTTGCGTACGGTCCGCCGTCTCTTTCAGTTGACACAAAAAACTCTTTTGCTTATAATGAATATCAGAAAATAAGCCGCTTTTCGGCAGAGGGGAAAGAAGGCGGAGGGAGAATATACTTATGAATAGTGAAACAAGCAGCGAAGTGCTGGAGAAGACGGCGCTTCTTCAGAAGATGAGAAGCGTTCCGGAGTTATTTGTGTTAATGTCAGCCTGTACAAAGGAGCCGTATGTAGAGTGCGACGCAGAGACCTTTGACGACGAGATTTTCATGTTTTTTACAGAGGATGAAGCCAGAGAAAAGGGAAAGGCTCTGCTGGAGGAGAAAATCCCTGTGTCGATTGTCAGAGTTGAGGAAAAGCAGAAGCTTCTTTTCTTTACCAGCCTGTTTACCATGGGAATTAACGCCATTGTGATGAGAAACGGCAGTGAAAATACGAGGTTTCAGTTAGAGGAGCTGGTCAGACGGAAGAAACCGGAGGAGCAGCCGGAGGGAACGGTCTGGATTGAGAATCCGCAGCTTCATTTGACTGCTCTTTACTATGCCCAGGAGATGAGAAAGCAGCCGAATCCGCAGCCGGATGAGAAAACCAGCGAACTGCTGGAGGAGCTGCTGGCTGATTTTAAGAGGGGAAAATATATTTTAGCTCTTCAGAAAGAAGAAAAGGGAGTTCCGTTAGCCAAGTTAAAGGATGGCCAGATGTACCAGCCGATTTTTACGGATGCGCTGGAATTCCAGAAGTTTAACAGAGAAAATAAGTTCCGCCCTGTGGCGGCAGATGCAGATAAGCTTGCCGTTTTAGTCGCTCCTGAGGCCAAGGGTGTGGTTTTAAACATTATGAGTCTGAATCTGCCGTTTAACCTGAATCGAAAGCCGGCTGTCCCGGCGGAGGGAGACGGAGGAGAGAAAAAGTCCGAAACAGTATAAGATATTCCAGATGAAAAGGATGCGTAAGCCTGTCAGAACCAGATGCTTCGCATCCTTTTCTCTTGCCTTTCTACTGGCTGGAGGCCTTTAAAAGGCAGGATTCGATGGCCTGGACCAGGGCAGAGCATGTATACTGGCTTCCCTCTGGATATGTAAGGTTTTCCAGAGACTGAGAGGAGCAGATCTGCTCGGACAGCTGTTCCAGAGCCGGGGCCATCAGCGGGTACATGGTTTCGACTGAATCGCTCAGCGGCGTCATGGAAACAGAGTTAATGTGATCTGCGTCCACGGCCACTTCCAAATCTGCATTCTGACTTCCTAAAGACAGAGAAGCCCGGTAAAGTCCGGGGGTGTAGGAGGCCTGAGCGGCCTGAACCTGGCCGGAGGAGACGGTCTGAGGTTCCTTTTTGGGACGGAACATGATAAAAAGCAGCGTTACAAGGATGATTCCCAGCCCGATAAAGATGGCGGTATAGATGATTTCCTTCATCCGGAGCACCACGATTTTCGTTTTAGAGCTCATAAAAAGACCTCTTGGTATTATTTAGTACAGTGTATGGGAAAAAATATGATTTATTCACAGCGTCCAAGGCAAAATATATTTTCTGCTTGACCAGAACATATGTTTGTTATACAATGGAGATATCACATAAATACAAGGAGGTTTCCATGTCATTACAGTTTATCATCGGCGGTTCCGGTTCCGGGAAAACCCATGTACTCTATGAAAATTTAATTAAATGTTCCATGGAGAATCCGGAAGGAAAATTTTTTGCCATTGTGCCGGAGCAGTTTACCATGCAGACTCAGAAGGATATTGTGACGATGCACCCGCGCCATGGCGTCAGGAATATTGATATCGTCAGTTTTGAACGTCTGGCTTACCGTATTTTTGAGGAATTGGCTGTGGAGACGCCAGCGGTACTGGATGATATGGGAAAATCTCTGGTGCTTCGGAAGGTAGCTGCAGCCAGGAAAAAGAATCTGCGTCTGTTTGGCAGCCATCTGGAACAGTCCGGTTTTATCGGGGAACTGAAGTCCATGCTGTCAGAGCTGTTTCAGTACGGAATTTCAGGGGAGACCATACGGGAGATGGCAGACAGCGCGGACAGCGCCATGCTGCGGCAGAAGCTGTCTGATATGAGCGAGCTGTACGAAGGCTTCCGGGAGTACACCAGGGAGCGGTTTATTGCCCAGGAGGAGATTTTAGACATTCTCTGCCGCGTGCTCCCCAAGTCCCGGTTAATCAGGGGAAGCGTGGTGACTCTCGACGGATATACGGGATTTACTCCTGTACAGTACCGGCTTTTAGAGCTTCTTTTAACCTGCTGCCGCCAGGTGGTTGTGACGGTGACGATGCCTCCTGAGGAGAATCCCTACCGTGAAAAACCGATTCAGAATCTCTTCCACATGAGCAGTCATACTGTCTGCAGGCTGACAGATTTGGCGTCAGGTGCAGGAGCAGGGAGGGATAAGGATATTCTCCTGACAGGGCCATGCCGCCGTTTTCAGAACAGTCCGGCTCTTTCTGCGATTGAGAGGGGCCTGTTCCGGCCTTGGGCAGGCCGTTTTGAAGGGGAGCAGGGGGACAGCCTGCTTCTCCATGAGGCGGAAAATCCCATTGGGGAAATTCAGTTTGTCTGCACAGAGATTCAGCATCTGGTGAAGGAGAAGGGATACCGTTACCGCGATATCGCCGTAGTGACAGGAGCTTTGCCGGATTATTCCGGAGAGCTTGCCAGGCAGTTTCAGGAGAATGGAATCCCCTGCTTCCTGGACAGCAAGAAAAATATTCTGAGCAATCCTGTGGTAGAGCTTCTGCGGGCCGCGCTGGAGGCGATTACGGAAAACTTTTCCTATGAAAGTATGTTCCGCTATTTGAAGACCGGCATGGTGACAGAGGAGAAGGAGAAACTTTCCAGGCTGGAAAATTATGTGAAAGCCATGGGAATCCGTGGATTTAAGCGCTGGAGCGCGTCCTGGGACCGCACCTATAAGGATGGAGAAAGATTAAATCTGGAGGAATTGAACGAGTTTAAAGATTCTCTTCTGCGTCCGTTTCTTCCTTTGAAGGAGGTATTTTCAGACCGCCAGTCTACAGTCAGAGAGATGACGGCGGCTTTGGCGGAGTTTCTGGAGAGCGTGGAGGCGGAGAAGCGTCTGTCCCGCTGGGAAAAAGCGTTTCACGAGATGGGAGAGGCTGAGCTTGAGAAGGAATACAGCCAGGTTTATGGGCTTGTGATGGATTTGTTTGACCGCCTGGCTGCGCTTTTGGGGGACGAGACAGTCAGCCGGAGAGAGTATGCCCAGATTCTGGACGCGGGTTTTGCAGAGATTCAGGTGGGTTTAATCCCGGCTGTCGTAGATCGGGTGGTGACAGGAGATTTGACCAGAACGCGTCTGTCCCATGTCAAGGCTCTGTTTTTCATTGGGGTGAACGATGGAATTGTGCCGGGAGCTGCCAGGCGCGGAGGCATTCTGACAGAGGCAGAACGGAGGATTCTGAAGGAAAGAGGGGTGGAGCTGGCTCCTACAGCCAGGGAAGAAGGCTTTTTGGAGCGTCTGTACCTGTATCTTGTGATGACGAAAGCTTCAGATTTTCTCTATCTGACCTGGAGCCAGACCTCGTCGGCAGGAAAGAGTCTCCGGCCGTCCAGCCTGATCGGACAGGTGAAGAAGCTGTTTCCTGAGCTGAGAGAGACGCGCATGGATCAGTACAGGGAGGCGGCGCTGTCAGCTCCAGCTGGCAGAAGAACTCTGATCGCTGGCCTGAGGGATTTGGAACATGCGGTGTCAAGACCGGAGTTTCTGGAGCTGTACCGCCATTTTTATACGGATGAAGATAAGAGGGAAGAGACGAAACGTCTGGTAGAAGCCGCATTCCACGTATATGAGGATAAGGGAATTGGAAGGACAGCGGCCCAGAAGCTCTACAGCCCCATTCTCCGCGGCAGCGTGACCAGGATGGAGCGCTATGCTGCCTGTGCCTACGCTCATTTCTTAAGTTTTGGGCTGGAGCTTCGGGAGCGCAGAGAGTATGAGCTGGCTGCTGCGGATCTGGGAAATCTCTTCCACAGCTCCATTGACCTGTTTTTTAAGACTATGCAGGAGGAGGGAAGGAGTTTCCGCCAGCTGGATGACAGGGAGAGAAAGGAACTGGTCAGCCGATGTGTATCTGAAGTGACGAGAGAGTACGGGAATACGGTGGTTTCCGATACGGCGAGGAACGAGTATCTGGGGCGCCGGGTGGAGCGGATTACAGACAGGACAGTCTGGGCATTGACAGAACAGCTGAAGAAGGGAGATTTTGAGCCGGCTGGCTTTGAACTTACTTTTACTCCGGCAGACAATCTGAAGGCGATGAAGATTCCGGTTTCCAGGACGGAGGCCGTTCATCTTCAGGGACGCATTGACAGGATGGATCTGTGCGAGGACGGGGATAAGCTGTATGTGAAGATTATCGATTATAAAACCGGGAAGACGAAGTTTGAGCTGACAGAGCTGTTTTACGGTCTTCAGATGCAGCTGGTCGTCTATCTGGATGCCGCCATGGAGAAGGAACAGCGCAGACACCCGGACAAGCAGGTGCTTCCGGCAGGAATTTTTTACTACAACATTGCGGATCCCATGGTGGAAAAGACGGAGGAAATGAGCGAGGAGGAAAAGGAAGCAGAGATTTTAAGGACCCTTCGCATGAACGGTCTGGTTAACAGCTGGGCGGAGGCTATCTCACATCTGGATCGGAGGATTGAGACAGAGTCGGACGTCATTCCTGTCGCTTATAAGGCGGGAATCATCCAGGAGGCAAAATCCTCTGTGGCAAATGAGAAGCGTTTTTTGGCGATGACCGGCTTTGTCAACCAGAAAATCAAGGCCATGGGAAGAGAGATTCTGGATGGAAGAATTACGGTAGATCCTTATAAAAAAGGAGAAAAAACAGCCTGCGATTACTGTCCCTACCATGGGATCTGCGGATTTGATCTGAAGACAAAGGGATATGGCTTCAGGCGGTTTAAGCCCATGAAACCAGAGGCGGTCTGGGAAGAAATTGAGAAAAGCGTTGAGGAAGATGAGCAGGAGACTCTTGAGACAGAAGGAGGCGAAGCAGCAGAATGGGAGTAAATTGGACCCGGGATCAGAGAAAGGTCATTGAAAGCAGGCACAGGAATTTGTTAGTATCCGCCGCAGCGGGAAGCGGGAAGACGGCCGTTCTTGTGGAGCGTATTATTGAGATGATTACAGACAAGGAGCATCCGGGAGATATAGAGAGACTTCTTGTGATGACATTTACGAAAGCCGCTGCCTCCGAGATGAGAGAGAGGATTCTTGACGCCATTGAAAAGAAGCTGGCGAAAGAGCCGGATAATGAATATCTGCAGCAGCAGGCGGTTCTGGTTCAGCATGCCCAGATCACCACCATCGACAGCTTCTGCCTGCATCTGCTGAGAGAGCATTTCGACTGCCTGGATTTAGATCCGGCATTTCGAGTGGGAGACGAAGGCGAGATGCTGCTTCTGAGGGGAGACGTGATGGAGGAACTTCTGGAGGACTGGTATGGGAAGAAGGATCCAAAATTTGAAGAATTTGTAGATGCCTTTGCCTCTGGAAAGGCGGATGGCGGAATTGACGAATATATTTATCAGGTTTACAGTTTCTCTCAGAGCAATCCGTGGCCGGGAGAGTGGATAGCGCAGTGCAGAAAGGAGCTGTCGGATACTTCCTTAGAAGCCCTGGATCAGACAGAATGGATGCGGTTTCTTCTGGCGGACGTAAAAACTCAGGCTTCAGAGTGGGTAAAGGAGCTGAAAGCGGCGTCCGGGCTGTGCAGGGAGCCGGATGGCCCGGAACCGTATCTTCCCATGATTTTATCTGATCTGGATCATGCAGAGCGGATGGAACAGGTATCGGGCTATGGTATGCTTGCCCGGGAGGCAGACAGCTTTGAATTTCCCAAGCTGGCGGCTATCCGGGGCAAAAATTCCGCTGTCTCTCCGGAAAAGAAGGAGGCTGTGGCAGAGTGCCGCAAGCGGATCAAGAAGGCGTTAGAAAAAATCAAAGCTCAGTTTCTCTTTGCCTCAGAGGAGGAGATACTTTCGGATTTGACGGGAAGCAGAGATTCAATTTTTATGCTTCTTTCGCTGGCCGAGGAATTTGAACAGCGTTTTTCGGCTAAAAAACGCGAGAGAAACCTGGTGGATTTTAACGATCTGGAACACCTGGCTCTGCAGGTTCTTTACAGAGACAGCGGAGAACTGAGCGAGACAGCGGACGATCTGGCCCGCCAGTTTGACGAGATCCTGGTGGACGAGTATCAGGACAGCAATCTGGTGCAGGAGGCCCTGATCAGGGCAGTTTCCAGAGAGCGGTTTGGAGAGCCGGACGTATTTATGGTAGGAGATGTGAAGCAGAGTATTTACAAATTCCGTCTGGCCAGACCGGAGCTGTTTCTGGAAAAATATCAGTCCTACACCAGGGAGGACAGCCAGTTTCAAAAGATAGAGCTACATCAGAATTTCAGAAGCCGTCCTCAGGTGCTGGAAAGCACAAACGATGTGTTTTTTAAGATTATGACAGAAAAGCTGGGCTCTGTGGCTTACACAGAGGACGCCGCTCTTCATCCAGGAGCTGGATATGAGCCTCTTCCGGAGTCTGCTTCAGAGGAGGAGAGGGATTTTTCCACGGAGCTTCTTTTGATTAACACGAAGGACAGTATTTTAGAGGAACTGGATGACGACAGCGCAGATTACACCAGGCAGGAGCTGGAAGCCAGAATGATCGGCATGAGGATTCGGGAGCTTACCGATCCGGAAAAAGGGTGTCTGGTATGGGATAAAGAAGAAGGAGCTTACCGGAGGGCGGAGTACCGGGATATCGTCATTTTGCTGCGAAGCGTCTCCGGCTGGGCGGAAAGCTTTGTGGAGACGCTGGGACATATGGGAATCCCTGCCTTTGCCGAATCGAAGACAGGATATTTTACCACCATTGAGGTGGAGACGATACTGAATTTTCTGGCAGTTCTGGATAATCCGATGCAGGATATTCCTCTGGCGGCAGTGCTCAGGGCGCCGTTTTTTGGCCTGACGGATCGGGAGCTGGCTGAGATCACGGCAGAGTTTAAAAACAATACGGAGAAAGGACAGGATCGGGGACTGTACGGGGCAGTCTGCGCCTTCCTGGACACTTACAGGAAGGAGAACCGTTGTCTGGAAGCAGAGGAGGCGGAAACTGCCAGGAAGCTGGATTTCTTTACAGAGGTCATGGAAGAGCTTAGAATGCAGGCCGTTTATCTGCCGATCCACGAGCTGCTTTACAGAATCTTCGATCGAACGGGATATTATGATTATGTATCGGCGATGCCTTCTGGAGAGACTCGGCGGGCAAATTTGGATATGCTGGTGGAGAAGGCGGCTGCCTATGAGTCTACCAGCTACAGAGGCGTGTTCCATTTCATTAAATATATTGAAAAGCTGAAAAAATACAATACAGATTTTGGAGAGGCGTCCACGGCGGCAGAAGGCGGAAATACAGTGCGGATTATGAGTATCCACAAAAGCAAAGGTCTGGAATTTCCCATTGTGTTTGCCTCTGCCATGGGAAAGCAGTTTAATAAACAGGATACCAGGGGAAAAATTCTCATTGATCCCCAGTTTGGAATAGGAGCAGATTATCTGGACAGCGAGACCAGGCTGAAGGCGCCTACCCTTAAGAAAAATGTGCTGAAGCGGAGAATGGATCTGGAAAATCTGGGGGAGGAGCTGCGGGTTCTCTATGTAGCCATGACGCGGGCCAAGGAAAAATTAATTTTGACTGCTTCTGACAAGAACCTGGAGTCAAAGCTGGAAAAATGGAAGGAATCTCTTTTTGAGACAGAGGGAGGACTTCCCTTTACCCTTCTGTCCCTGGCCAGCTCTTATCTGGACTGGATTTTGATGGCCATAGCCCAGGGCGGATGCAGAATCCGCGTCAGAGAGACGATGGCGAAGGAACTTTTAGGACAGGAGATCAGCCGTCAGGTGCAGCAGAAACTGACAAAGGATATGCTTCTGGGCATGGATACTTCTCAGAAGACACTCTGGGAGGAAGCTCTTGGGCTTTCAGACGAAGCGTACCGGGCACAGATGGAGAAGCTGGCCTCCTGCCGGTATCCATGGCAGGACGATCTGCGTCTCAATACGAAGCTTTCCGTCTCGGACATTAAAAAGGAGGGAGAGGAGGAAAGCCTGGAGGAGAGCGCGTTTCTGCCTACTATTCCGAAGTTTTTGTCAGACGAGAAGGACGAGGGGCAGGGAGCCAGAAGGGGAACTGCTTACCACAGAGCCATGGAGCTTCTGGAGTTTCATAAAATCAGGACAAAGCAGGATATCAGAGAACAGCTGGATCGTTTTGCAGAAGAGGGAAGAATGACAGCCGATGCCAGAGCGCTGGTACGGGAGTCTGTGATCTGGCCGTTTTTCCAGTCGGATCTGGGGCGAAGAATGGCAGACGCCCAGAGAGAAGGCCGCCTGAAAAAAGAGAGCCAGTTTGTCATCGGAATCCCGGCCCGGGAGATAGGAGACTGGGATTCGGACGAGCTGGTGCTGATTCAGGGAATCATGGACGCCTTTTTTGAGGAAAACGGAGAGCTGATTCTTGTAGATTATAAAACGGATTACGCAGAGCAGGAGGAGACGCTGATAGAACGCTACAAGCTTCAGCTGGACTATTACAGACGGGCCCTGATGCAGATGGAGAATAAGCCGGTGAAGGAAACGCTCATCTATTCCTTCAGGCTTGGGGAGATAAAGCTTTAGAAAAACGGTTTTTCAGCTCCTCTATAAATTCTGCTGTGATTTCTGATACAGGACCTCCCTTGGGAAGAATATATCCGAATTCCAGCCGATCCCTGCATTCCTCAATAGGAATGGAGATAACCTGATAGGTGGAATCCTGGGCGGAGAAACCGTAAATTCCAATGCCATAAAAATCGCTGTTGGCCAGCAGGTGGAGAAGAGAGGCGCGTCCGTCCAGATAAACGATTTTCAAGCCGGAATTTAAGTTGTACAGGATATTTTCAGAAAAAATATGGTAGGCAAAATCTTCTGCTGCGTCCTGATACCGGGCGAAGCCATAGAGAGCCAGATTCTCAAGGGTAACTGGCTTCCCTTCCCGGATCAGCGGATGATTCCTAGAGAGAACGATATGGGGCCGTACCAGAGACAGCGTCTCGTAGGACAGTCCCATGGACGCTAAACGGGCGAGAACGCTTTTCTTTTCTTCCGGATTAAAGTGAATGACTCCTACATGAAACTGTCCGGAATACACATCTTCAATCACTTCATCTGCTGTGCCTTCCCGAAGCCGGTGTACAAAGGCGTCGTCGTTTTTGTGGCGCAGAACAATTTCGATGAAACATTCCATAATGTGGGAAAAACGAGTCATGGAAACCATCAGGGAATGAGCGGAAGGACTGGAGGCAGAGCGGAATTCCAGAAGGGACTGGGCCGCCCGCAGAGTTCCCTCTGCCCGTTCCAGAAAGTCTCTTCCATCCGGAGTCAGGATCACACCCCCTCTGGTGCGTTCAAAAAGCATAGTTCCGGCTGTGCGCTCCAATTCCTTAATGATTTTTCCAAGGTGGGGCTGAGAGATATACAAAGTCTGTGCGGCCCGGTTGATGGAGCCGAGACGGGCAGTTGTGATAAAGTAAGAAAGATGCTTTAAGTTGATATCGTAATCCATAGAGAACCTCCTGAACCAGAACGTCAGCAGAAAAAAACAGAGTGCTGCTTGATTTTGTTAAAAGTATATCATGAAATGCGAAAAAAGGCCAGGCGGGTTGTAGCAATCTGCTATAGCCTTATAGGTATCAGGTATTAGAAAGGGAAATCATTTTCTGCTATACTATGGATATAAAATAAAATTTATAAAAGATATAAAAATAATTTATAAAAAATCTTTTTCAGAGTGCAGCTGTGACTGCTGAGATATGAGAAGCGGCCTGCTCTCAGAAGGAGATGGAAGGGAGAAAAAATGACAGATAAGGAGAGAGGAAGAATTTTAGAGGAAGCTCTTCTGGCGGGAAGCATGGAAGTGGACAAGGGTGAGACTGCGTCTTACATTCCAGAACTTTCCCGGGCAGATAAGCATGATCTGGGAATTTGTATCTATACGAGGGACGGAGAAATTTATGAGGCAGGGGATTCTCAGAAACGGTTTACCATTCAGAGTATTTCCAAGGTAATTTCCCTCTGTGTGGCGCTTCAGCACTGCGGATTTGACAAGGTATTTGAGAAGATCAGGATGGAACCGTCTGGAGACGCGTTTAACTCTTTGCTGAAGCTGGATATGACCAGCAACTATCCATACAACCCCATGATCAATTCTGGGGCGATCACTGTAGTCAGCTACCTGATGCCTATTTTCAGCTTCAAAGAGCTGCTTGACTATGCGGGAAAGCTCTGTCTTGATCCGAAGATCCGTCTGGATGAGAGGGCCTACACCTCGGAGATGGCCAACAGCGCGAGAAACAGAGCCATTGCCTATCTGCTTCAGAGCAAGGGGATCATTGAGTGCGACATAGAGCGCAGCCTGGAACTGTATGTGAAGATGTGTTCCCTCAGCGTGACGGCAAAGAGCCTGGCAGCGTTCGGCCTGGTGTTGGCCAATGGCGGCATTCATCCGGAGACAGGAGAAAGACTTCTGGATCGGGAAGTCGTGCGGACCGTTAAGACGATTATGTTGACCTGCGGCATGTACGACGGCTCCGGCGAATTTGCAGTGGAAGTGGGAATTCCCTCTAAGAGTGGCGTAGGAGGAGGCATCCTGTCTGTAGTGGACCGAAAAATGGGAATCGGCATTTACGGACCTTCTCTGGATAAAAAAGGAAACAGCATTGGCGGAAAAGCCATGCTGAAATATGTGTCAGAGGAGCTAAATCTGCATATGTTTGCCTGGGAGCCTTAATAGAAAGAGCCGAAGAATATAAAAGCGGCACAGCCTGCAAAGGCATCTGGAAAAATTTGAGAAAATTCAGTTGTACAGCAGCGCCATTTTATATTATAATAAAAAAAATATAAAAATTATTAAAAATTGCTAAATCAAAGAAAACCCAGTACAGGGAAACAGGGAAACAGGGGAAAGGAGGAAAGGAAGCTGGGGAAGATTTGGCAGCGCCTTCAAGCTGTAATATAAGGGGCAAGCAACAGGAAAATTAAGGAAATTGAGAAAGGAAAGACAAATATGTTTTCAGAGATTATCAATACCCTCAGTAACTGGCTGTATACCTATATTCTGATCGTTCTGCTTCTGGGAGCTGGTATTTATTTCACAGTAAAGACAAAATTTATTCAGTTCCGCTGTCTGAAAGAAGCAATCCGCGTAGTAAAAGAACCCAGCGATGACAAAGAGTCAATCTCATCTTTCCAGGCTCTGATGGTTTCCACAGCGTCAAGAGTGGGAACTGGAAATATTGCAGGTATTTCCACCGCTATCTGCATCGGTGGAGCAGGAGCCATGTTCTGGATGTGGCTGGTAGCGATTCTGGGCAGCGCTTCTGCATTTATTGAGAGCACCCTGGCACAGATTTACAAGAGAAAAGCAGCGGACGGAAGCTCCTACGGAGGACCGGCGTACTACATACAGGCAGTTTTGAAAAAGAGATGGCTGGGAATCCTGTTTGCGGGAACCTTGATTGTTACCTATATGGGCGGTTTCAACATGGTAGCGGCTTTCAATATCGCCGATTCCTTCCGGGCATACAGCTTCTACGATCCGTCCACTACGCCGCTCATTATCGGCGCTGTGCTGGCAGCGGCCTTTGCTGTCTGCATCTTTGGAGGAAGCAAGCAGATTTCCAAGATCACAGGAGTTCTGGTTCCTGTTATGGGAATTTTCTATATCCTGGTTTCTCTGGTTATTATTGTGACACACTTAAACCTCGTTCCTCAGATGTTTGCAGATATTTTTACTCAGGCATTTGACTTCAAGGCTATTTTTGGAGGTTTTACAGGTTCTGCCATTATGCAGGGAATTAAGAGAGGTCTTTTCTCCAATGAGGCCGGTGTAGGTTCTGCTCCTAACGCAGCCGCTTCCGCAGGCGTATCCCACCCGGTAAAGCAGGGACTGGTTCAGATGCTTTCCGTTTATATTGATACTATCGTTATCTGTTCTGCAACAGCATTCATGCTTCTGTGTTCCGGCATTGAGCCGTCCACAGACCTTCAGGGAATGCCGTACGTGCAGGCGGCAGTTGCCAACACGCTGGGAAGCTTCGGAACGATCTTTATTACAATCGCTCTGGTTCTGTTTGCGTTTACTACCTTAATTGGTAACTTCTACTATGCAGAAATGGGACTTGGATATATCTGTGACAAGACGCCAAATAAGGCTCTGTTAATGGTATTCCGTCTGGCAGCAGCTCTGATCGTATGCTTCGGCGCTACCATGGAGTTCAGCGTGGCATGGAACACAGCGGACGTTCTCATGGGACTGATGGCAATCATTAACCTACCGGTTATCCTGATTCTGGGCGGACCGGCCGTAAGATGTATGAACGACTATCTGAAGCAGAAGAAAGAGGGAAAGAACCCTGTATTCAAGGCAAAGGATATTGATCTGGAGACAAAAACTGATTTCTGGAATTAAATGGATCTGGGACGCCGAAGCTCTGGCCTTCGGTGTCCCTGAATGGCAAAACAGAATAGGAATAAAAAAGACACATGGCCTGTCAGGTGAGTTCCAATGACAGTTCATGTGTCTTTTCACTTGCAGAAGAGAAAGGGCTGCTATTTGCCCTCTCCGACAATCAGCTCTTTTGCGTAGGGCAGAGTCAGGATCCAGTCGCAGAAGGTATGCCACTCGGCCAGCTTGTGATCCTTGCGGGCATAATAAATATTAATCAGCGTCTCATAGTTGAAGGTGCAGGTTCTCATCTGGTTGTAGCTGGAGGGGAGAAGCTGAATCAGATCGTACCAGTCTTCCTTGTTCTTAGTTTCCAGATATCTCTTTCTGGTTTCCTCCAGCTTATCTACAATCGTCTGCATAAAGGCTCTGGCCCCGTCTGTCATGTGATCGCAGCTGAAATCGTCCATGGTGAATTCCTTGCTGTGGATTTTATGCATGGTGCTGCAGGAGTTAGCCACTGTCGCCACCTTGTAGGTATCGTACTCCTTCCACCAGTAGAGGGGAGCAGTAATATCCACAGACACGAAAATCTGGCGGACGTATTTGCGGTGATCGCTTCCAGCCTGGCGGAGTCTTTTAGCCAGATCCAGATCATTGGGACCTAAAATATAGGAACCATTTTCATCATAGCAGCTGTCAGAACGGTGCCAGCTGTTCATGGGATTTCTGGCCCCGCGCATGGCGTTTTCCAGGTTCATTACGCTTGTTCTTTCTAATGTGATCATCGGTTCAGCCTCATTTCTTTTTAGATTCAGTTAAAACTAGACTCATTATAACCGTCCCAGAGAAAAAAAGCAATCCCGCCATAGATTCTCCAATGGCGGCTTTTGTTTTTTCATGATATAATTACAGATAAATTTAGAAAACTCAAAACTGCAGGAGGCAAGACATGAAATTTGCGTTTTTAATATTGGGAGATTTCCGTGCAACGGAGGATCGGGCAGAGATTCATCATGGTTCAGCCAGAATGATCGGCGTATCCACTCTGGACGAGGCCTGCCAGGCGGCCAGGGAGCTGTATGAGGAGGGAGTCGGCTGCATTGAACTGTGCGGAGCCTTCGGACCGGACGGAGCCAGAAGAATTATTGAGGTCACAGAAAACAAAATTCCGGTAGGCTATGTTACCCATCTGCCGGAGCAGGAGGAGATCTATCAGGCGGCTTTTTCAGATAAGAAGGCTGAAACTGTGAAAATCATAGATGTGACGGGAGTTGGAGAGGGCGCGGTATTTCTGCTCCGCGGAAGGGCCAATATTCTCTTTGAGGCGGGGATGGCCTACGCTGCCGACGCCATGATAGAGAAAATCAAACAGGAGCTTCAGGGGGAGCCTCTCCACGCGGTGCTTTTATCCCATTCCCATTACGACCATGTGGCAGGACTGCCGGCAGTGAGAAAGGAGTGGCCTGATGTGAAGGTGTACGCGTCAGAGCGGGCAAAGGAGATTCTGGTAAAGCCGGGAGCGTTAAAAACCATCCGCCGCCTCAGCGGGGAAGCGGCGGAGGCCTCCGGACTTTCCTGGGACAGCGCCTACGACGACAGGGATATCCAGGCGGATATCGGTCTGAAAGATGGGGAGACGACAGAGATTTCAGGAGATCAGGTCTATGCCTTTGCCACGCCCGGCCACACGAAATGCTCCATGTCTTATGTGATAAACGGGGAAGTGATGCTCTGCAGCGAGACGGTGGGAGTCATGAACAGAAATCAGGAGTATATGCCAAGCTTCCTGGTTGACTATAAAGGGGTGGAGGATTCCATCCGCCGATCTGCCGAAATCCCGGTGCGAGAGATCATTTTAAACCACTATGGACTGGTAGAGGAAAAGGATAAAGCTGGAATCTGGGAATTTCTTCTGGAGACAGCCAGAAAAAGCAGAGATCTGATGCTGGACATTTTAAATGAGACGGACAGCGACGAGGAAGCGTTGAGAACCATGGAGCGGACCTTTCATTCCACAGTAGATAAAAAGGACCAGCCGGACGAAGCATTTTATATCAATGCAGCCAGCATGATAAAGACCTTAAGGCGCCAGTATCCGGAGAAAATCAGAGAAGACAGAAGGGAGAGCGAAGTATGCAGTTAATAGCAGCAGTAGACAAACACTGGGCCATTGGAAAGAACGGACAGATGCTGGCCGTGATCCCGGCGGATCAGAAGCTGTTTCGCCAGGAGACGATAGGAAAAGTGGTGGTAATGGGACGAAAAACCCTGGAATCTCTTCCAGGAGGACGTCCTCTGGAGAGCCGGACTAATATTGTGCTGACAAGAGATCCGGCCTTTAAGGTAAAGGGAGCTGTAACAGTCCACAGCATGGAGGAGGCGCTTTCAGAGCTTTCGAAATACCGGGACGAGGATATCTTTATCATTGGAGGGCAGACGATTTACGAACAGTTTCTGCCTTACTGCCAGGAAGCCCACATTACGTTTATTGATTACGAGTACAACGCAGATACCTACATGGTCAACCTGGAACAGGAGGGCTGGATTGTGACGGACTGCAGCGACGAGCAGACATATTTCGATCTGTGCTATGAGTTCCGCCGGTATGTGCGGCCTTGAGAGGGGCGGTGAAATCCGGAAAAAAGAATAAAAATAGTAAAAAAACAGAAAAAATTACTGGTAAAATTTTACTGAATAAAAAGTCAGATTTTGTGATTAAAAATACTTTTATAACGAAAAAAATATAGAAAAAAAGAAAGGTGTATTACAAATTAGAGAGATGTACCTGGGTTAAGTGAAGAAATGTTTAAATAATAAAAAAATCAGACAAAAGAATCTGAATTCATACGCTTTTTAACGTAAATTTTCCTCTTGTTTTGCTTGTCAGAAGTGAAAAGGAATGATAGAATAGGAGACAGGTGAGATTTATCGCTGAAAGAACAGGAGGAGAGGGAAAAAGACATGTACCAGATTTTAAAAGCAGAAAAGCTGGCAGACAAGATTTACCTGATGGATGTGAAAGCTCCCAGGGTTGCCTGTGCCTGCGAACCAGGTGAATTCGTAATTGTAAAGATGGATGAGGAGGGGGAGAGAATCCCGCTTACGATCTGTGATTTCAACAGAGAAGAGGGAACAATCACTATCGTATTCCAGACAGTAGGAGCTTCTACAGAGAAGATGGCTGAGTTAAAGGCTGGAGACGCGTTCCGCGACGTAGTAGGACCTCTTGGAAACGCTTCCGATTTCGTAAAGGAAGACGTTGCTGAATTAAAGAATAAAAAGTATCTGTTTGTAGCCGGCGGCGTGGGCGCAGCTCCCGTATATCCGCAGGTAAAATGGATGCACGAGCACGGAATCGATGTGGACGTTATCGTTGGTTCCAAGACAAAAGATCTGATCATTCTGGAGGAGGAGATGAAGGCAGTAGCCGGAAATCTTTACATCACCACAGACGACGGCTCCTACGAGAGAAAGGGCATGGTAACAGAGGTAATCAAGGATCTGGTTCAGAACCAGGGTAAGAAGTACGACGTCTGCGTTGCCATCGGACCGATGATCATGATGAAATTTGTCTGCCTGCTCACAAAGGAATTAGGCCTTCCGACTATCGTCAGCCTGAACCCGATTATGGTAGACGGAACAGGTATGTGCGGCGCATGCCGTGTAACAGTAGGCGGCAAGGTGAAATTTGCCTGCGTAGACGGACCGGAATTTGACGGCCATGAGGTAAACTTCGACGAGGCTATGAAGCGCCAGCAGATGTACAAGACAGAAGAGGGCAGAGCTTTATTAAAACTGAGAGAAGGAGATACCCATCACGGCGGATGCGGACACTGCGGAGGTAATGACTAATGGAAGCAAATAGAGATATGATGAAGAGAGTTCCTGTAAGAGAGCAGGATCCGAAAGAGCGTGCCACAAACTTTAAGGAGGTATGCTTAGGCTACGATATGGACGAGGCGATGGCAGAGGCAGTTCGCTGCTTAAACTGCAAGAACGCACAGTGCGTCAAGGGATGTCCTGTATCCATCGATATTCCTGCCTTTGTTCAGGAGGTAAAAGAAGGAAATATTGAGAAGGCGGCAGAGATTATCGCCAAGTCTTCCGCACTTCCGGCTGTCTGCGGCCGCGTTTGTCCGCAGGAGAGCCAGTGTGAGGGAAAATGTATCAGAGGAATCAAGGGAGAGCCTGTTTCCATCGGAAAGCTGGAGCGTTTTGTTGCTGACTGGGCAAGAGAGCACGGCTTTGTTCCGAAGGCAGCTGAGGAGAAGAACGGTAAGAGAGTCGCTGTCATTGGTTCCGGCCCTGCAGGACTTACCTGTGCAGGCGATCTGGCCAAGCTTGGATATGAAGTAAAGATTTTCGAGGCCCTTCACGAGGCAGGCGGCGTTCTTACCTACGGTATTCCAGAGTTCCGTCTTCCGAAGAGCGGCGTTGTTCAGCCTGAGATTGACAACGTAAGAAAGCTGGGCGTAGAGATTGAGACAAACGTAGTAATTGGAAAATCTGTTACCATCGACGAGCTGATGGAGAAAGAGGGCTTCGACGCCGTATTTATCGGTTCCGGTGCAGGACTTCCTAAGTTCATGGGAATTCCGGGAGAGAACTCCAACGGCGTATTCTCCGCTAACGAGTACCTGACAAGAAGCAACCTGATGAAGGCCTTCCGCGACGATTATGACACACCGATCGCAGCAGGACACAAGGTAGCTGTAGTAGGCGGCGGAAACGTAGCGATGGACGCTGCCAGAACTGCTCTTCGTCTCGGCGCTGAGGTTTACATTGTATACAGAAGAAGCGAGAAAGAGCTTCCGGCCCGTGTGGAGGAGGTTCACCACGCGAAGGAGGAGGGAATCCAGTTCCACCTTCTCACAAATCCAGTAGAGATCCTGGCAGACGAGCAGGGCTGGGTAAAGGGCATTGTATGCCGCAAGATGGAGCTTGGAGAGCCGGATGAGTCTGGAAGAAGACGTCCGGTAGAGGTAGAGGGCTCTGACTACACATTAGATGTAGACACAGTTATCATGGCTCTCGGAACTTCTCCGAACCCGCTGATTTCCAACACTACCAAGGGGCTTGAGGTAAATAAGTGGAAATGTATCGTAGCGGACGAGGCTAACGGAAAGACAACCAAGGAAGGCGTTTACGCTGGCGGAGACGCTGTAACAGGCGCAGCAACCGTTATCCTTGCCATGGAGGCAGGCCGCGCCGGAGCTAAGGGAATTCACGAGTTCCTGTCCGGAGCTAAGGCAGAATAGTCTTGAATTTAAAATAACAAATAAAAAGAAGGCCGGGGCGAAGCGTCCGGCCGGAGTAAAGGGGCATGATAGACAGATATCATGCCCCGCTTTGGTTTCAAAGTATCTTCGCCGGTCAGGTCCGGAGAAGAGTGAAACAGAAAAAAGGAGAATAGAAAAAGGAGAGAGGAGAAAAAACAGGATGAAAAAACAGGTTGATTTACTCCATGGAAAGATTGTTTCATCCCTGACGGAGCTGGCCCTTCCTATTATGGGAACTGCAGCGGTGCAGATGGCCTACAACCTGACAGATATGGCATGGATCGGCCGGGTGGGAGCCCCGGCGGTAGCGTCCGTAGGGGCGGCAGGTATGTACACCTGGCTGTCCAACGGCCCGGTTATGCTGGCTAAAATGGGAGGACAGGTAAAGGTGGCCCATTCTCTGGGAGAGGGCAGGAGCGAAAGGGCGGCCCAGTTTGGAAAGGGAGCGCTTCAGCTGACCGTTTTTCTGGCTGTGCTTTACGGCCTGATTATGAATCTGTTTACCCACCGGCTCATTGGATTTTTTGGGCTGGGAGATCCGAAGATTATTGGAGACGCGGTGATTTATCTGAGAATTGCCGGAGGCCTGATTATTTTCAGCTATCTGAATCAGACGCTTACCAATCTTTTCACTGCCATTGGAAACAGCCGCGTTCCCTTTGCGGCCAACTGCATCGGCATGCTCAGCAACATTGTGCTGGATCCCATGCTGATTTTTGGAATCGGCTTTTTCCCCAGGATGGGAGTGGCCGGAGCGGCAGCGGCTACTGTGGCTTCCCAGGCAGTGGTGACGTCTGTGATGCTGTGGTATGTAAAGAAAGATACCATTTTATTTGACAAGATCCGCTTCTGGGAGAAGACGCCGCTCCCTTATTTTATCAGTATGATTAAAATTGGATTTCCTTCTGCAGTGCAGGAGTCCCTCTACTGCGGCATTTCCATGATTCTCACCAAATTCGTCACAGGCTGGGGAGATACGGCCGTGGCGGTGCAGAGAGTCGGAGGCCAGATTGAGTCTCTGTCATGGATGACGGCAGAGGGCTTCGGCATGGCTATCAACGCCTTTGTAGGCCAGAACTACGGCGCGAAGCAGTATGGCCGGATGAAAAAAGGATATTTTATAGCGGCTGGCATGATGACTGCCTGGGGAGCCCTGATCACGGTGATTATGCTGACCTTCAGCACGCCGATTTTCGGCCTGTTCATCCATGAGGCGGACGTGCTTCCCTACGGCGCCGATTATCTGAGAATCATGGGTGTCGGCCAGATTTTCATGTGCGTGGAGCTGATGACAGTGGGGGCGCTGGCAGGCATGGGAAAAACGCTCTACAGCTCCATTATCAGTATTCTTCTCACGTCCGCCAGAATCCCGCTGGCCATGGCGCTGGGATCCACAGCTCTGGGGCTCGACGGAATCTGGTGGGCTCTGACCATCTCCAGCATTTTAAAGGGTATCACGTTCTTTCTTGTCTGCTGCATGGTGTTCAGAAAAATTACGCCTTTTTTGCGGCCTTCTGATTGACTAATTGGCTTATCCATGCGATAATACGATTAGTACGGTGTGATAAAATTAACAATGTACTAAAACACTTGTTTGAAAGGAGTCATACAATGATTTATTCACATGAAGTAGAAAAGATGTGTACAGTTGCACAGGGTGTCTGTCATGGCGCAGCTCCGATTCCGGAGGAGGCAAAGTGGGTTCAGGCTAAGGAGATTAAGGATATTTCTGGTTTAACACATGGCGTGGGCTGGTGCGCTCCTCAGCAGGGAGCCTGCAAGCTGACTCTGAACGTAAAGGACGGCGTAATCCAGGAGGCTCTGGTGGAGACACTTGGCTGCTCCGGTATGACGCACTCCGCAGCTATGGCAGCAGAGGTTCTTCCAGGAAGAACGATCCTCGAGGCGCTGAACACAGACCTTGTATGTGATGCAATCAATACAGCCATGAGAGAACTGTTCTTACAGATCGTTTACGGAAGAACACAGAGCGCATTCTCTGAGGACGGACTTCCGATTGGAGCAGGACTTGAGGATCTGGGAAAGGGACTCCGCTCTCAGGTTGGAACCATGTACGGTACATTAAAGAAGGGACCCCGCTATCTTGAGATGGCAGAGGGATATGTAACAGGAATCGCTCTGGACGCAGAGGATCAGATCATCGGATACCAGTACGTAAACCTTGGCAAGATGACTGACTTCATTAAGAAAGGCGACGATCCGACAACTGCTTACGAGAAGGCTAAGGGACAGTACGGCCGCGTGGCAGACGCTGTAAAGATCATCGATCCAAGAGAAGAGTAATTGGTTCGTTTCAGTTAGAACCGTGAAATTGCAGAGAGATTGTTAATTACATATCAAGGAGGAAAACCACTCATGGCATTATTTGAATCATATGAGAGAAGAATTGATAAAATCAATTCCGTATTAAACAGCTATGGAATTGCTTCTATCGAAGAAGCTGAGAAAATCACGAAGGACGCCGGACTGGACGTTTACAATCAGGTAAAGGGAATTCAGCCTATCTGCTTCGAGAACGCATGCTGGGCATACATCACAGGCGCGGCTATCGCTATCAAGAAGGGCTGCCGCAAGGCGTCTGACGCAGCTGCAGCAATCGGAGAGGGCCTTCAGGCATTCTGTATTCCAGGATCTGTAGCTGACCAGAGAAAGGTAGGTTTAGGCCACGGAAATCTTGGAAAGATGCTTCTGGAAGAGGATACAGACTGCTTCTGTTTCCTGGCAGGACACGAGTCCTTCGCAGCTGCAGAGGGCGCGATCGGTATCGCTGAGAAGGCCAACAAGGTTCGTAAGAAACCGCTGCGCGTTATCTTAAACGGTTTAGGAAAGGACGCTGCCCAGATCATTGCCAGAATCAACGGCTTTACCTATGTTGAGACACAGTACGACTACTACACAGGCGAGTTAAAGGAAGTATTCAGAAAAGCATACTCCGACGGCCCCCGTGCAAAGGTAAACTGCTACGGCGCAAACGATGTCCGCGAGGGCGTTGCTATCATGTGGAAGGAGAACGTAGACGTTTCCATCACAGGAAACTCCACAAACCCGACACGTTTCCAGCACCCGGTAGCAGGTACTTACAAGAAGGAGCGCGTTGAGGCAGGCAAGAAGTACTTCTCCGTAGCATCCGGCGGCGGTACAGGACGTACGCTTCATCCAGACAACATGGCAGCAGGTCCTGCTTCCTACGGTATGACAGATACATTAGGACGTATGCACTCTGATGCACAGTTTGCAGGCTCTTCTTCCGTTCCGGCTCATGTAGAAATGATGGGTCTTATCGGCGCAGGAAACAACCCGATGGTTGGTATGACTGTTGCTGTTGCAGTTGCCATTGAGGAAGCAGCAAAGGCTGGTAAGTTCTAGTAAATTGCCAGACAGATTTATCAGATAGTAAGTTAAAAAGCCAGACACATGATTTGGAGAAGATGCTCCAAAGAGTGTCTGGCTTTTTTTATATCACGAAAGATGTTGAAATTGAAGATTAATTAAAGTGTTTTGCTTTAATCGTTGCTGTTCCATTTGTAGATATAACTCATGACAAATGCAATCAGTCCTGTGCAGCCACAAAATGTGCAGGCAGGGACTAAAAAGTGTTCCTTAAACCACAGACATAAAGGGCCATTTAAAGAAAGAACAGCGAAAGTTTGTCCAAAAACAATAACTGCAGAAAGTCCAATGTATGCAAGCATAGTAATGAGAAACGCGAAATCCAGCAGTTTTTTAAATTTTTCCATACGTTTTCTCCTTTTAAGGATGAACAATGGGAAGAATTCCCAGTGCTATCAGTATTCCGATGAGAACAATCGGTATGACATAATGAAAAACCAGAGGTTTAAATGTCTCTGAAATTTTATCTAGTTTTGCAATACTGCAAGAAATAAAAATTGGAGCAGAGCTGGGCGGTGATGCGCCTTCTGTAGAAGCAAAAATTAAAATTGCTACAACGGCACAAACCGGATCGATACCAGCATTTACCAGGGCAGCATATGAAATAGAGCCTAGTGCAATAATTGTGGCACTTCCGTTTAAAGGGCCTGCTGTTAAAGCAATAACAGCTGCAATAACAAACAGCATAACGATAAGAGGCAGTTCCATATTTTCTAAAAGAACCTGGAAATCTGTGCCAAATCCTGCTGCTGCCAGAGCGGAACTGCCAGCTAAAGAGAAAAATGACATTCCTCCTACGGTAGAACAGCTTTTTCTGGTTTTTAAAAGAATTTGCTTGAATCCGGACAGACTCTTAGGAAGATACCTCCATCCTTCAATCAGACAGATCAGAGCAATCAGGATTGGAACCCAGAGAATGATATTGATAGCTCCAATGGCTTTTTCTCCAAACTGTTCCATGGTTGCAAACCATGTATGTATAGGCCCTACAGTAAGACAAATGGGAATGATACAGCCAAGGAACATTGTCAGAGAACTTCCGCTTGTTCTAAAAGCAGTAGACACAGGAAGAATCTGATCTTTAGAAAGAGCAGGAATATTATATTTCTTGACATAGTAAGTAATAAGAATAAAACGCCAGAGTAAAGTCCAGGCTCCACCGCAGGCCAAAGCAAAGTAAACATCACTGGTAGTAAGAGTCTCTGCTACAAGCGGGAAACTCAGCATCAGAAGCATCGGCGTTGATGGCGGCATAGCAATACCTAAACCGGCGTTTCCGGCGTTCATAGTAGCTGCCAGGCTTTTGGACCATCCGCTCTGGCACATCCAGGGAATGGTGATGGAACCGACAGCTGCTGCATTACCAGTACCAGATCCTGCGATTAAACCAAATAAGGCACTGGCGCATGCCGAGATATATGCGGGCCCTCCCTTAAGCCTTCCGAGCAGAGAATTTAAAATTGTGACAAGGCGTTTGATAATTCCTGTCTCAGTTACAATAGCAGACATAAAAGTAAAAAGCATGATGGCAAGCATGACATTACTGGTAAAGGCGCTGATAAGGCTTTCTTTCAGAACAGCAATCATGTTGTGCCCACTGAAAGCTGCTGCGATTAACAGGCCTAATGCCATTGCCTCTGCTATGCTGCGCTTCAGAAGAAGGTTCCACCCGATAATAAAGAATATGTAGATAATAAAGGCCCAAATTCCGATACCAATCATAGAATTATAAGTCCTCCTTATATAAAATATGAAAAAATAAACAATTTATCTGATTGGAAGATTGGGTTATGAAAGATATACCAAATTTAGGAGGAAAATTCAACCTTTCAGAAGGAAAAAAATAAAATTTGTCATATTAGACAAAAAAGAAAAGATAAAACTAGTGATAAAGACTGGTAATCGTTTCCTTGTGGAGAACAAAAAAGAGAAAAGTTTAAAAATAAAACTCAGCGTCATCCAGAAGACTGTGAACAGTTCTGGAAGACAGCTGAGTTTTTGTCTAGGGCTGTTCATGAAGAATATCCCGTGTCATTTGTTCAGCAGTTTCCTGAATAAGAAAAATGTATCGCTGTATTTTGATTTCATCAATGCGCATGCGGGGGGCACCGATAGAAATGGCAGCCCACACGTTCCCAGATGAATCACGAATAGGGGCTCCAATTCCGACAGTTTCAATATTCAGTTCCCCATTACTGATTGCATAGCCCTGTGAGCGGATTTTTTCATATTCATCGAGAAGTTCTTTGGGAGAGGTAATGGTTTTTTCTGTAAAAGGAATCAGAGGCTGCTCCATCAGTCGTCTGTGTATTACTTCTTCATCCTGAAAAGCCCCTAGCACTTTTCCGGTAGCACCTGCATAGAGAGGGCGTTCTTCACCTACCTGTCCGACTACACGAACCTGCCGACGGCTCTCTTCACGATAAATCAAGTTTGCCTTGCCGTTAATAAGCATACTGAAAGAGGCATTTTCTCCTGTTAATTCTGTGAGACGTTCCAGATATGGCTTTACCATCTTGGATAGGCCAATATGTTCTTCATAGGTTTTGCCAAGAATGTAAGTAACAGGCCCCAGGGTATATTTGTGTTCAGAGGTTTGAGAAACTAAACCACTCTGCATTAAAACTGCAAGAATCTTAAAGGTTCCGCTTTTGCTGCAGCCGATTTTTTCACCTAGCTCAGTTACGCTGTGTACGTAGGGAGACTGCCCTAAAAGCTTAAGAAGGGCAGCTGTTTTTTCAGTTGAATTCATGGTAATCACTCCTTGAGAAATTCCTTTGCTGTTTTTTAAATTATAATATAGCTTTAAAAAAAAGAAAAGATGAAATAAAATTTTGAGAGTTTAGTTGACAGAAAAATAAAAATATGGTACATTGAGCTTGAAAAAGTAAACAATGTTATCTGATAGGAAACAAAATTGGAAATCACTAAAAAAGACAAAGGAGAGTAAAATCATGGATCTTGATCAGGTAAAATCTTATAATGAGGATGTAGCAGCACAGCGAGCTAAAAGAGATGCAGATTATGAGGAATATGAAAAAGCAGGACGGATTTGGGGGCTGGTTCCAAGAGAACGGATTACGAAGATTACATTTCCACGAGTAAAGAAAGAAATTATTGACCGTTATTATGCATTGGAGGATATGTCTACTACAGTTTCCGATATTTTAGATGGCTATGGAATCGACGGTGCAATTCCCACTTCTCATATTAAACCGGTTATTCCGGGCTCTAAAATTGTAGGACCAGCAGTTACAATCAGGAATATTCCAGTGAGGAAAACTCCGACTCAGGGAGCTCATGACCATGACTTTATTGCTATGTCTACGAGAGATATTTACTATATTGGAGAACCAGGAGATGTTTTGGTCTCTGATTTTGGAGGAAATCTGGAAGTCTCTAATATGGGAGGACAAAGCTGTACAGTTGGAAAGAGCTGTGGTTTTGCTGGAAATATCGTAAATGGCTGCTGCCGTGACGTCAGCTCTATCAGGGAAATGGGATATCCGGTATTTTCTTGTGGAACGACACAGATTACAGGTAAATATCGCATGGAATGCGTAGAAATGAACGGCCCTATTACTCTTTGCGGAAAACTGGTAGAGGCAGGAGATTTGATGGTGGCAGATGATTCAGGTGTATGTATTGTTCCCTATGAGTTGGCAGAAGATGTAATTGAGGAAGCAGAAAAAATTGCTGCATCAGAAGAAAAAATGCGGCAGTTAATCGAGGAAAAACGACCGATTTCTGAACTTCGTCCATTATTTCGGGCGCGCTATAAATAAAAAGAATAAGAGATTTGGTTTTCTCCATCTTTCTTGATTCGGCATTGGGGTAATCACACAGGATTATGCTGAATCTGTGAGGTATTAACCTAAAGAAAAGTTTTACTTGCATTTTTACTTCCATGCATTATAATAATAGTGCAATTAAAAACACAGGGGAGCTTGTGGAGCAGGCTGAGAGGAAGTAATCAAACTTCGACCCTTTAACCTGATGCGGATAATGCCGCCGTAGGAAGTCAAAAGGGATGAACTTTTTTCGGAGACGTCGTTTTCAGGCGTCTCCGTTTTTGTGTTTTAATGAATCTGCACTCCACAGAGTTTTCCGGGAAAAGGAGAACGTTATGAATCAACATCAGACAGTAAAAACGGAAACCGGGGCAAAAAGCAGGACGCTTAAACTGGTGATGACAGGCATGCTGGCCTGTCTGGCCTTTGTGCTGAACACTTTTGTGTATTTTCCCTCAATGGCTCCATTCCAGCATTTCGTAGATGTGCTGGCTGCGGTCTTTCTGGGACCGTGGTATGGGTGTGCCAGCGCATTTTTATGCGGTATTATGAGGATGATGTCAGGCCGGACGATCCAGGCAGTGACAGGGGCTGTGTTTGGCCCTGTGCTGGGCGGGTTCCTGTACAGAAAAACAAAAAATATTTATCTGGTCTTTGTGGGAGAGGTGATTGGAACGGGCTTTTTAGGAGCAATGGCTTCCTATCCGCTTATGAAGCTGTTTTACGGCTTAGACGCCCAGTCGCCTTTTTACTACATTCCGTTTTATACACCTTCAGCGGTGACAGGAGCCGCTATGGGGCTGGCGGTACTTTTGATGCTGAAAAAAGGCAGACTGCTGGAACGGATGGAGAGAGAACTGGAGTAAAGGAAAGCAGAACTAGAGTAAAGAAAAGCGGAACAGAAGAAAAAAGCGGAATTGGAGTATGGAGGAAAGAAGGAAGGAGCTGTTATGGAGGATTTGATGAAGCGGGCATGGGAGATCTTTAGGCAGGTGCAGGAGAAACGCCCCTTAGTGCAGTGCATTACTAATTTTGTCACAGTCAACGACTGCGCCAATATGATTCTGGCGGCCGGAGGCTCGCCCTCCATGGCCCACGATATCAGGGAGGCTGCGGAGGCGGCAGCTGCAGCCTCCGCGCTGGTCTGCAATCTGGGGGCTATAGGAGATACGGACGCTATGGAAGCTGCGGGAAAGGCGGCGAACCTTCTGGGGATTCCAGTGGTATTCGACCCGGTGGCGGCCGGAGGAACCAGTCTGCGCCGGGCAGAGTCGGCAAGGCTTATGAGAGCCGTCCATTTTTCTGTGATCCGGGGAAATGCGTCGGAGATCCGTTTTCTGGCAGGAGAACAGTCATCTGGAAGCGGCGTGGACGCAGGCGTGTTCGATGAGATTACAGAGGAGAATTTGTCCGCCGCTATCGGGATAGTAAAGGGGCTGGCAGAGAAAACAGGCAGCGTGATTGCCGTTTCAGGAAGGCTTGATCTGATCTCTGACAGCAGGCGGACGGCAGTTTTGAGAAATGGAAGTCCCGTGATGGCGCGTATCACGGGAAGCGGTTGTATGCTGACCGCTCTTACGGGGGCTTTCTGCGGGGCGTGCCAGAAGGACTGCTTTACCGCAGCCTTTGCCGCCTCCGCCGTTATGGGAGTCTGCGGGGAACTGGCGGATGCGAAGAGACTGGAACGGGGAACAGGAAACGCGTCTTTTCGCAATGATTTGATCGACGCGGTCTTTACTTTGACGGAAAAACAGTTTAGGGAGGGAATTAATTATGAAATTTTCTAAGGAACAGATCAGGCAGGCCATGCTTCTTTATGGGATCACGGACCGCTCCTGGCTGAAGCCAGGGGAGAAGCTCTCAGACGTATGCCGGGAAATTTTAGAACATGGAGTGACCTTTCTCCAGCTTCGGGAAAAGGAGCTGGATCAGGAGGCGTTTCTGAAGGAAGCGGAGGAGTTAAAGGAGCTGTGCGCCCGGTTTGGCGTTCCGTTTGTGGTAAACGACAGCGTGGAGACAGCTGTTCAGGCCGGGGCCGACGGCGTCCATGTGGGACAGTCAGATATTAAGGGGCGGAATATCAGGGCCATGATAGGGCCGGATCGGATTCTGGGCATTTCCGCCGGAACTGTGGAGGAGGCCAGAGCAGCAGAAAAAGCAGGGGCCGACTATATCGGGGTGGGAGCTGTGTTTGGGACCTCCACGAAAAAAGACGCCAGAAACCTTTCGGTTGAGAAGCTGCGGGAAATTTCTGCTTCCGTATCGATCCCGGTAGTTGCCATTGGAGGAATTAACCGCTCCAACGTGGGGGAGCTTTCAGGCAGTGATGTAGACGGAATCGCTGTCATATCGGCTCTTTTTGGAGCGGAGCGTCCAGGAGAAGCGGCTGCAGAATTGGCAGAGCTGGCAAAGGAGATCAGAGACAGTGAATAAAAAGTATGCGATTTTCGATTTAGACGGCACTCTGATCGATTCCATGAGATGGTGGAAGGGATTGGCGGAAGAATTTTTGCGAAGCAGAGGAGTGACAGAAATTCCAGACGGTCTGACAGATCAGATTCAGACGATGACGGTCCTGGAATCCTCCAGACTGTTTATCCGCACGTTTGGAATTTCAGGGACAGCGGAATCGGTGGCTGGGGAAATGAACGCCCTGATGGATCGCCATTACAGAGAAGATATTTCTCTGAAACTGGGAGTAAAAGCCTGCCTGGATACGCTGAAAAAGAAAGGCGTCAGGATGTGCGTGGCTTCCGCCGCATCGGCAAAGCTGGCAGAGGACTGTCTGAAGCGTCTGGGAGCTGCAGATTATTTTGAGGAATTTCTTTCCTGCGAGGATGTGGGCGCAGGCAAGACGCGCCCTGACATTTATCTGAGGGCGGCAGCGGGAATGGGGGCGGCCCCGGAGGACACGGCTGTCTATGAGGACGCCCTGTATGCGGCTGAAACTGCAAAGAAAGCAGGCTTTTATGTGATAGGAGTATATGACGAAGGCAGCTGCAGAACAAAGGAGGAACGGAAACGCCTGGGAGATTTGGCGGACGAGATGATAGAATGCTGGGAAGAGGAGGAAAAGCTATGAGCGCAAGTATTGGAATTCAGGTGCTTCCGCAGGTGGGAAGCGACGAGGAGGTATGCAGAATCGTAGACGAAGTGATTGCCTGTATTAAGAGCACAGGCCTTCGCTATGAGGTAGGGCCGCTGGAGACTGTGATAGAGGGAGAGAACTTCGACCAGCTGATGGAGCTTGCCGCAGAATGCCAGAAAACAGCAGTCCGCGCCGGAGCGCCGAAGGTAATTTCTTATATTAAAGTCATTTATAAGCCAGAAGGAGAAATTTTGACGATTGATCAGAAAATCGGGAAATACAGAGAGGGGGAGGCTCGGTGAAAACGGTTTTGACGATTGCAGGAAGTGATTCCAGCGGCGGAGCAGGAATCCAGGCAGACTTAAAAACCATGATTATGAACGGCGTGTTTGGAATGAGTGCTGTCACAGCCTTGACGGCTCAAAATACGATAGGGGTATCCGGTATCATGGCAGTAGACGGCGAGTTTTTGAGACAGCAGATTGATGCGGTATTTGAAGATATTCGCCCAGATGCAGTAAAGATAGGGATGGCCGTTTCAAAAGAACTGATTCAGGTAATGGGGGAGCGGCTGCGGTTTTACAGAGCGGAGCATATTGTGGTGGATCCGGTTATGGTTTCCACCAGCGGTTCCAGGCTGATTCAGCCAGATGCAGTGGAGGCGCTTACACGGGAGCTGTTTCCTCTGGCCCAGCTGGTCACCCCCAATATTCCTGAGGCGGAGCTTCTGTCGGGGAGAACCATTGCAGACAGAAACGACATGGAGCTGGCGGCGGAGCATATCGGCAAAGCGTACGGCTGCGCGGTGCTGTTAAAGGGAGGACACAGCGTCCAGGATGCCGACGATCTTCTGTATGCAGACGGAAGGACAGAGTGGTTTGCTGGAAAGCGGATCGACACATCCAATACCCACGGAACGGGCTGCACCCTGTCAAGCGCCATCGCTTCCAACCTGGCCAAGGGCTTTTCCCTCAGGGAATCGGTGAAAAGATCCAAGGAATATCTGTCCGGCGCCCTTTCTGCCCGGATGAATCTGGGAGCGGGAAGCGGCCCTGTAGATCACAGCTTCTGCCTGAACGGATATTTTTCGGAAAGCGCAGTTCTTCCCGTGTGAGGCGTACCGCGCCCTGTTTTTTATCTGCCTCTTGACTAATACCCTGATGGGGTATATAATAGCATCAGGAAAAGGAGGTAAATAGATGAAACAGTACGTTGTGACCGGTATGAGCTGCGCGGCCTGCAGCGCCCGGGTAGAGAAGGCTGTGTCAAAGGTGGAGGGAGTTACCTCCTGCTCTGTCAGCCTTCTGACTAATTCCATGGGCGTGGAGGGCACGGCTCAGCCTGAAGATATTATCGCGGCAGTGGAAGCGGCGGGATACGGCGCTTCTGTCAAAGACGGATCCGGGCAGAAGAAGGACAGCGCGGCGGGAAGCGCTGAGGAAGATATGCTGGCAGATCGGGAAACGCCCGTTCTGAAAAGACGCCTGACAGCCTCCCTGGCTTTTTTGATTGTGCTTATGTACGTTTCCATGGGCCATATGATGTGGGGCTGGCCTCTTCCGGAGGTTCTCGCTGAAAATCATGTGGCTGTAGGGCTTGTGCAGCTGCTTCTCACAGGCATTGTCATGGTGATTAACCAGAAATTTTTTATCAATGGCTTTAAGAGTCTGTGGAATAAAGCACCCAATATGGACACTCTGGTGGCTCTGGGTTCCGGCGCGTCCTTCCTCTACAGTGTGTACGCCTTGTTTGCCATGACGGACGCCCAGATGCGGGGCGATATGGCTGGGGTCATGGAATACATGCATGAGTTTTACTTTGAGTCGGCAGCCATGATCCTGACGCTGATTACCGTCGGAAAAATGTTAGAGGCCCGCTCTAAGGGAAAGACTACGGACGCCCTGAAAAATCTGATGAAAATGACGCCGAAGACGGCTGTCGTGTGGCGAAACGGCGAGGAGACAGAGATTTCCATTGACCAGGTGGCAGAGGGAGACATTTTTCTGGTCCGCCCAGGCGGAAACATTCCGGTGGACGGAGTGATCCTGGAGGGAACCAGCGCGGTGGACGAGTCGGCGCTGACGGGAGAGAGCATTCCTGTGGATAAAGCGGCAGGGGACAAGGTGTTCGCGGCCACTCTGAACCAGTCCGGCTTCATCCGCTGCCAGGCGTCCAGAGTGAGGGAGGATACCACCTTTTCCCAGATTATCCAGATGGTCAGCGACGCGGCTGCCACGAAGGCCCCTATCGCCAAGGCGGCGGACCGGGTGTCAGGCATTTTCGTGCCGGCGGTTATTGGAATTTCCCTTGTGACGGCTGTGGGATGGATGATAGCAGGACAGAGCTTTGGCTTTGCACTGGCCCGTGGAATTTCCGTCCTTGTTATCAGCTGCCCCTGCGCGTTAGGACTTGCCACGCCGGTAGCCATTATGGTGGGTAACGGCGTGGGAGCGAAAAACGGGATTCTGTTTAAGACGGCCGCCGCTCTGGAGGAGGCTGGAAGGACAGAGATTATCGCTCTCGATAAGACGGGAACCATCACTATGGGAGAGCCCCATGTGACCGATCTGCTGCCTGCTCCCGGAGTGACAGAGGATCAGCTGTTAAGTCTGGCGGCTGCCCTTGAAAAGAAAAGCGAGCACCCTCTGGCCAGGTCTGTGATGCGGAAAGCGGAGGAACTGGGACTGGAACCGGAGGAGGCAGAGGAGTTTGAGGCCCTGGTGGGAAGCGGCGTGTCCGCCTCATTAAAGGGCAGAAAGCTTCTGGGAGGAAGTCTTTCGTTTATGAGCGGCCGGATTGAGGTCCCGGAAACAGCGAGAAAGCAGGCAGAGTCTTTTGCGGAGCAGGGCAAAACGCCGCTTTTATTTGCGGAGGATGAGACGTTTGCAGGCGTGATTGCGGTGGCAGACGTGATCAAGGAGGACAGCCCTCAGGCTGTGAGGGAACTCCAACGTATGGGTATCTGCGTGGTTATGCTGACCGGGGACAATGAAAAGACGGCTCAGGCCATTGGAAGGCAGGCAGGCGTGGACGAGGTGATTGCAGGAGTGCTTCCGGACGGAAAGGAGGCTGTAATCCGCGCCCTGAAGGAAAAGGGAAAAACGGCTATGGTGGGAGACGGCATTAACGATGCGCCGGCTCTGACGAGAGCGGATCTGGGAATCGCCATCGGAGCGGGGACAGACGTGGCTATCGACGCGGCGGACGTAGTTCTGATGAAAAGCCGGTTGAGCGACGTGCCGGCGGCCATCCGTCTCAGCCGGGGAACTTTGAGGAATATCCACGAAAACCTGTTCTGGGCATTTTTCTACAATGCAGTGGGAATTCCGCTGGCAGCAGGGCTTTTCATTCCTCTGCTGGGATGGAAATTAAATCCCATGTTTGGAGCCGCCGCTATGAGCCTTTCCAGCTTCTGCGTGGTATCCAATGCGCTTCGTTTAAACTTCCTCTCCATCAGAGATGGATCGAGGGATAAAAAAATAAAAACAAAACATCATGAATTAGACAAGGAGAGTCAAAAGATGGAAAAGACAATGAACATCGAGGGAATGATGTGCGGACACTGCGAGGCCAGAATTAAGAAGACTCTGGAGGCTATTCCGGGAGTGGAGGCAGCGGAGGTCAGCCATGAGAAAGGGACTGCCGTAGTGAAGATGGCATCAGAGGTAGCGGATGAGGTGCTGAAGAAGGCCGTGGAAGATCAGGATTACCAGGTGACTGGAATTCAGTAGAGAGAGGAGAGGGGGGAGCGTTCTCCCCTCTTTGCCCGTTTATGGGACAGGAGGATACGCGGCCAGCTCCGCTGTGTGAAATGAAACAAGAGGAAATGAAAAAGAAATCAAAAAGTTGAAAAAATTAAAAAAAATTAAAAAAAGTGCTTGCATTTTTCCGGAAGTATGATATACTATCTAAGTCGACAGCGAGCGACAGAAAAACAAAATAGAAGGCCTGTTGGTCAAGCGGTCAAGACGACGCCCTCTCACGGCGTAAACCCGGGTTCGATTCCCGGACAGGTCACTTAGAAGAAAGAGAACCAGAGATAAAAGATCTGGTTCTTTTTGCTATATACAAACAGCGTCAGTGGGCAGGAGAACATTTTCCTGCTCATCAGCGCAGGGAAACGAGGAGGAATGGATATGGATTTACTGGAAATGCTGAAACACAGAAGAAGCGTCAGGGATTATACCGGAGAGGCGATTCCGAAGGAGCAGCTGGATCAGATTCTGGCGGCAGGCCTTTTATCTCCGTCCGGGCGCAGCAGAAAGCCGTGGGAGCTTGTTGTGGTCCAGGACAGAGATACGCTGAAAGAACTGGTCAAATGCCGGGAGGGGGCAGCGAATATGCTGGAAAAGGCTGGATGCGCCATTCTGGTCTTTGCAGATCCTGAGAAAACAGACGTATGGACAGAGGACTGCTCCATTGTGATGAGCAATATGCATCTGATGGCGGACAGCTTGGGGCTGGGCAGCTGCTGGATCCAGGGCAGACTCCGGACGGCCCAGGACAAAACGACAACAGAAGAGTTCTGCAGAAAGCTTCTTCATGTTCCGGAGAGGTACTGTCTGGAAGCGATTCTGTCTGTAGGAATAGCACAAAAACGTCCGGCGCCCCACGGCCTGCAGGAAATAGAGACTGAAAAAGTACATAGCGAAGCGTGGGAGAGCAGAGGGTAAAGAAAAAAGCCACTGAAATCCAGTGGCTTTAAAATATGACCTGTCCGGGAATCGAACCCGGGTTTACGCCGTGAGAGGGCGTCGTCTTGACCGCTTGACCAACAGGCCTTCTATTTTGTTTTTCTGTCGCTCGCTGTCGACTTAAATAGTATATCACACTTCCGAAAAAATGCAAGCACTTTTTTGATTTTTTTAAATTTTAAAAATTTTATTTTTTTCCTAATTTTTTAAAAGGTGTAAAAAGCGTGGATACAGATTTCAATTTTTCCCCGGAAATGGTATAATTAGTTTCAAACGCAGCTAAAATATTTGGCCGCTGCCATATCATCCAATGGGATGCCGCGCCAGATCGGGCAATATGCTGTTAAGTGACTGGGGAAGGGAGGAGATAGCATGAAACGATACAGGGCGGTGAGAGGAAAGGAAGCCCCCTGGCAGACAAAGGCGGTAAAATCGGCGGTTCATCTGTTCCGGGGAACGTTTGATATAGAAGCTTCAGGAACGGAGTCTTCAGAAACAGAATATGCAGAGATAGAAAATTCGGAAGAAGAGGCGCAGGCAGCAGAAAAAGAACAGCCGGAGGATACCGCCAGGATCTGCCTTCCGGGATTTGGACTTCCGGTGAAAAATCCTGCCATAAGGGAGAAAACCCTTCTGTGGAAAAATCTGAAACGAGTTCAGCGGGAGAATGGAATTACTGAGAGCAGACCGATTAGGGAGGACAGACTGGACTTCTGCATGGAGATGCCGGAGGGAGAAGGACGCAGCTTTGTGCTTTTCCGGACGATTTTAGAGCTGAACCAGGCTTATGGTCTTCTGAAATTTATTGTAGCGGTTCCCTCTGTGGCGGAGAGGCTTAAACTGGCGGAAGCAGCGAGAAAATTTTCCGGATGCTTTTTGAAGCTGGGGTATCCCGGCCTTTCCGACTGCTGTTTTTCCTGCCGGGGAGAGAATCTCAGGGAAGTCAGCACGCGGTTAGTAGAGTCGGAGAGGCTTTCCATCTGCATTATGAATATTCAGACCTTTAACAGGGGGACGAACCGGCTGAGAGCGGCCGACGAGTACGGACAGGTGCTGTGGGAAGATATAAGAGCGGTAAGGCCTGTGGTGATTCTGGACGAACCGGGAGCGGACAGTGGATGTTCGGATCTGCAGGAAAGCTCCGGGGCATTCCAGGCCTTGGAAGGATTAAATCCCCTGTTTACCCTGCGCTTTCAGTCAAAGGCGGGATCTGCGGAAAACAGGATTTTCAGTCTGACAAGGGAAGCTGCGCTGCGGCAGGGAGCGGTGAAGACATGCTTTTTAAAGAACCCTAAATCTCAGGAGGGGGAGGAGGGACTGGCTGAAGAGAAGATCCGCCTGGCCGTAAGGCTTCATATTGAAAAGCAGCTGGAGCTTTTAAGAGCAGGGCGGCGCGTAAAATGCCTGACTTTATTTTTTACAGCGGCTTCCAGCCATGAGAGAGAGCGGCTGCTGACGCTTTTTGAACAGGCTTATCAGGAGATTCTGGGAGAGTACGACGGCCAGATCCGCCAGCTGGGTGAAGAGGCGCTTTCTGTATTCTGCCGGGAGCCGGAAAAGGCGAGGAAGGTATTTCTGGGGATAGATAAGAGCGGACGTGAGCGCGAGCTGGACGGCTGGGAGAAAAAGGACGCCGGAAGCTTTCGAAAACGCCTGCTGGAGGACGTGAACCGCGGAATCGGAGAAATTCTGAGAGAAAGCGAAACGCTCTCTTCTTTTGAACGCCAGGAAGCGTTTCTCTTCGCCCATCCGGCGCTGCGAAGAGGCTGCGGCAGCAGAAACCTGTTTGTGATTTGCTGTCTGGATTCCGGGGTGCCGGAGGCGTCCCTGAGAAAAAAGGCAGCCTGCGGACAGTGGCTGTCAGAGGATCAGGAGGGGAATCAGTTTTCCGGTGATGAGACAGAGAGTCTCTGGGTGATTGGAGAGGGAATTCCGGAGGATCCTTACTGGAGCTGCGGGAAGGAGACTGCATGTTCAGAGCCGTTTCAGAAGGCCCTTGAATCGTTAGAGAGGATAAAGAAGGAGCCGGCTTTCGCAGCGCCTTCAGGACTTTCGCGGCTTACAGAGGAAGAGAGAAACGAGCTGTTGTCCTGTATGGACAGAGCGGAGGAGCTTCTGAAAAAGGCTGCAATCCTCTAGAAAAACGTGAAAGAGCAGAGAAAATCCGGGAAAGAATGAACATGCAGGCAGAAATGCATTGCCAAACACAAGTGTTTTCATATACAATAGGAAAATCGAAAGGAGAAGCGTATGCAGAATTATTCAGGTGAAGTGGGTTTAATGTATCATTTACAGATCAGAAAAGGCGACGTGGGCCGGTATGTGATCCTGCCGGGAGATCCGAAACGGTGCCAGAAGATCGCCCAGTTTTTTGACGATCCGGTGCTGGTGGCTGACAGCAGGGAGTATGTGACCTATACTGGAACGCTGGACGGGGAGAAGGTAAGCGTGACTTCCACGGGAATCGGCGGCCCTTCCGCCTCCATTGCCATGGAAGAGCTGGTTCAGTGCGGAGCCGACACCTTTGTCCGGGTAGGAACCTGCGGAGGAATCGATCTGAATGTAAAGGGAGGCGATATTGTTATCGCTACAGGCGCGGTTCGCATGGAGGGAACCAGCAAGGAGTACGCGCCTATCGAATTTCCGGCAGTGGCGGATCTGGAGGTGGCCAACGCTCTGGCAGCAGCGGCAAAGAAATTGAATATGCCTTATCACACAGGCGTAGTGCAGTGTAAGGACGCCTTTTACGGACAGCACGATCCGGAGCGGATGCCAGTCAGCTACGAGCTGTTAAATAAGTGGGAAGCCTGGAAGCGCCTGGGCTGCAAAGCTTCTGAGATGGAGTCGGCCGCCCTCTTTATTGTAGCCGCTCATCTGGGCGTGCGCTGCGGTTCTGATTTCCTGGTGGTGGGAAATCAGGAGAGGGAGAAGCTGGGGATGGAAAATCAGATCTGCCACGATACGGAGGCGCCTATCCGCGTGGCGGTGGAGGCGATCCGCAGCCTGATTAAGGCCGACAGGGAGAAATAGCAGAAAAAGGCAGATCAGCCGTTCAGAGTATGAAAAAGCCGGAAAAGACAGAAAAAAGAGACAGAAGGAGGCAGAAATTAAAATGGGACAGTATAAGAAATACAAGCGTGTTTTTACAATCGTATTAGATTCCCTGGGAGTAGGAGCCATGGAGGATTCCGCCCAGTATGGAGACGTGGGGGTGGATACCCTGGGACATATTGCGGAGTATGCAGAGAGCCTTGAGATCCCCAATCTCAGGAAGCTGGGCATGGCAAATCTCCATCCGATGAAGCAGAACGCGCCGGTGGATCGCCCTATGGGAAAATACATGAAAATGAGGGAGAAAAGCTGCGGGAAGGACACGATGACCGGCCACTGGGAGATGATGGGACTTCACATTACCAAGCCGTTTCAGACCTTCACAGACACAGGATTCCCCAAAGAGCTGATCGACGAGCTGGAGAAGCGGACCGGCAGGACAATTATCGGAAATAAGAGCGCCAGCGGAACAGAGATCTTAGACGAGCTGGCGGAGGAGGAGATTGCCACAGGCCATCTGATCGTCTATACATCGGCAGACTCGGTGCTTCAGATCTGCGGAAATGAGGAGACTATGGGACTGGAGACCCTGTACCGCTACTGCGAGATTGCCAGAGAACTGACCATGCGGGACGAGTGGAAGGTGGGACGCGTCATTGCAAGGCCTTATGTGGGCAGGAAAAAGGGCGAGTTCAAGCGCACGGCCAACCGCCATGACTACGCTTTAAAGCCTTATGGCCAGACGGCGTTAAACGCCATGAAGGACGCTGGATACGATGTGATTTCAGTGGGAAAAATTTTCGATATTTTTGACGGAGAGGGACTGACGGAATCCAACAAGTCCAAGAGCTCTGTCCACGGCATGGAGCAGACCATTGAGATTGCAGAGAGAGATTTTACAGGCCTCTGCTTCGTAAACCTGGTGGATTTCGACGCTCTGTGGGGCCACAGAAGAGACGTGAAGGGCTACGCAGAGGAGCTTGAGAAGTTCGACGAGAAGCTGGGAGAGCTGCTTCCTCTTCTGAAAGATGACGATCTGCTGATTCTGACGGCAGATCACGGCAATGATCCGACTTACACAGGAACGGATCACACCAGAGAAAAGGTTCCCTTTATCGCCTGGTCTCCGTCCATGGCCTGCGGCGGCGAGATGGAGGAGAACGATACCTTTGCAGTGATTGGAGCTACCATTGCGGACAACTTCGGCGTGGCCATGCCGGAGGGAACGATCGGATCCTCCAGACTGGAAGAAATTGAGAAATAACAGGAGAATAATCAGGAGAAAAATATGGAAAAACAGGAAATTTTAAAGCGTCTTGATCACACTCTGCTTCAGCAGACAGCTGTCTGGGAGCAGATTAAGGTTCTCTGCGACGAGGGCATGGAATATGGAACAGCGTCTGTGTGCATTCCGCCCAGCTTCGTAAAAAGAGCGAAAGAGTATGTGGGAGACAGACTGGCTGTCTGCACGGTTATCGGCTTTCCAAACGGCTATATGACTACGGCTGCGAAGGTTTTTGAGACAGAGGACGCAGTGAAAAACGGAGCCGATGAAATTGATATGGTTATCAATATCGGCATGGTAAAGGAAAAAGATTATGACGGCGTCCTGGCTGAGATCCGGGGGATCAAGGAAGCCTGCCGCGGAAAGCTTTTAAAGGTTATTATCGAGACCTGCCTGCTGACTGAGGAGGAGAAGGTGGAACTGTGCCGTGTGGTTACAGAATCAGGAGCTGAGTACATTAAAACCTCCACAGGATTCTCCACAGGCGGAGCTACGTTTGAGGATGTGGCCCTTATGAGAAAGCATGTGGGAAGCGGAGTGAAGGTAAAGGCGGCAGGCGGAATCGCCAGCGTTTCAGACGCAGAGAAGTTTATTGAGCTGGGCGCAGACCGTCTGGGAACCAGCCGTCTGATCAAGCTGCTGGAGGCAGAATAACAGAAAAAAGGGACTGACGGGAAAGGGAGGAATACTCCCTTTCCACGTTTTTTCATAATCCGGTTGACAGCCGGATTATTTTGTTGTATAACTGTATTAAGCAATTAATACAACAATACAATGATACAGATGGTCGGATACAGCAGACGGAGACGGACTGCTTTCAGGAAGAAAATGAGGTGAAAAAATGGAATGGAAAATTACAGACGACAGGCCTATCTGGATGCAGCTTTCAGAACAGCTTTCTGCCCAGATAGCGGCGGGGACTTACGGGCCGGGAGAACGGCTCCCTTCAGTCCGGGAATTTGCAGCTCAGGCAGGGGTGAACCCTAACACCATGCAGAGAGCGATGGCTGATTTGGAAAGCCAGGGGCTGATTACTACAAACAGAACAGCAGGAAGGTGTGTGACGCAGGATATGGAAAGGATTAAACAGGTCAGAAACAGCCAGGCCAGGGAGCAGGCCATCCGTTTTTTAGAGCAGATGGGAAGTCTGGGATACACGAGAGAAGAGATTAAACATGTACTGGAAGAATTGTTTGACACGATGAAGGAGGAGGGGACAGTATGAGCAGGGAAATTTTAGTTTGCAAAGGCTTGGGGAAAAAATTTGGAACCAGATACGCTTTGAAGGATGTGGATCTTACCATAGAAAGCGGAAAGATTATCGGACTTTTAGGGCCCAACGGTTCGGGAAAGACGACTCTTATGAAGCTGGCCAACGGCCTTTTAAAGCCGGAGGAGGGATGGCTGTCCATTGACGGAAATGAACCTGGTGTTGAGACCAAGGCGGTGGTTTCTTACCTGCCGGATCAGACCTACTTTGCCGACTGGATGCGGGTATCGGATCTTTTGAATATGTTTTCTGATTTTTACAGAGATTTCGACAGACAGAGAGCGGCCGCCATGCTGAAGGATCTGGATATTTCCGAGAAGGCCAGGATGAAGTCCCTCTCCAAAGGAAACAAGGAGAAGGTTCAGCTGATTTTGGTGATGAGCCGGAATGCCAGGCTGTATCTTTTAGATGAGCCCATAGGAGGCGTAGATCCGGCGGCCAGGGAGTACATTCTGCAGACGATTCTCACCAATTATTCAGAGGACGCGTCCGTCATTATTTCTACTCACCTGATTGCGGACGTGGAAAAGGTGCTGGATGAGGCTGTTTTTCTGAAGGAGGGCCGCCTGGTCCGTCACAGCAGCGTAGACGAGATAAGAGAGACGGAAGGAAAATCAGTTGACCACCTGTTCAGAGAGATTTTCGCCGTACAGGGAAGCGGAAACGGATCTGGCGATGGGGACAGATAGAAAGGAAGGCAGTATATGTTTGGAAAGCTTTTAAAATACGAATGGAAGGCCATGATGAAAACCATGCTCCCCATTTACGGGGCTACTATGGTTCTGGCGGCGGTGAACGGATTCCTGTTTCAGAGTATTCTGGGAGGATGGATGGACCGTTCGGCCCTGTTTTCTACTATGCAGACGACGGCGATTACGCTTTATATGCTGATTTTGATGATCATGGGAGTGTTTACGGCAGTTATGATTGTCCAGCGTTTTTACAAGGGGCTGCTGAGACAGGAGGGGTATCTCATGTTTACGCTTCCGGTAAAGACGTGGAAGCTGATCTTTTCCAAGGCCTGCGTTTCCTTTGCCGTTTCTGTCCTGTCCATGATAGTGGGAATCTTGTCCATAGGACTGTTTGGAGGCCTTGATTTCTTCCGGGCTCTTTACGAGCTTCCTATCCTGATGTGGGCTTTTATGCAGGAAGGGTATGAAGCGAATCCGGAGGCTTTTGCATACATGGTATTGTTTGCGCTGGAGGTATTGGCTGGACTTGCCGTGGCGGCATTTGCTTCCATCTACGAGCTGTATTTTTCCATGGCTCTGGGACAGCTGTCCAGGAATCACAAGGTAATCTGGTCAGTGTTCTGGTTTATGGCAGTGAGCACAGCGATGAATTTTGCGGCAATGCTTCTCGTGGGAAACGGGATGGCTCTGATGGATTTTGCAGAGACGGCAGAGGATATGACTATGAGACTTCATATGGCGGGGCTTGGAATGCTGGCCGTTCAGGCTGTCAGCCTGGTGCTTCTGATGTTTGGAACAGGGTATGTGCTGGACCGAAAACTGAATCTGGAATAGATAGAAGGGCAGCCAGGCTTTTGACGGCGGGGAAGGAAGAGACTTCCCTGCCGATTTTTATATAATTAAAAAGCATGGTTTATAGAACGGGTTCCGCCGCAGATGCGGCAAACTGGTAGCCGTTTCTCCGGGTTCTCTTTACCTCGTACAGAGCCTTGTCTGCCGCCTCATAGAGCTGGGCAAAGGATTCTCCGCCCTGGACAGGGACGATTCCGATGGAAGCGCTGACGGTTACAGAGTATTCCGTGCTGGAAAAAGTACGGTTCAGGGCTGAAACCAGATTCTCTGCACAGCGTTCCAGGCCACGGCGATCCGCCGCGTTCTGGATAAACAGTACAAATTCATCCCCGCCCAGACGGCCCGACAGATCGGTGCTTCGAACGATAGATTTCAGGATCAATCCAGTTTCCTGCAGAACCTGATCTCCCGCCATATGTCCCAGCTGGTCGTTCACTTCTTTAAAATGGTCCAGATCCAGAAGAAACAGAGCGCTGACTCCCGGGCTGTTGCTGTCAGGCGAGCGCAGAATTTCCTCTGTCTTCTGGATAAAGGTTTCTCTGTTGTAAAGGCCTGTCAGCGGATCGATCTGATTTTTCAGATTAATCGCTTCAATCGTCCGCTCGCTCTTCATCTGTTCGTTGTAATCCTCCAGAAATCCGATGACGTGCTCTCTGTCAACTGTAAGAGCGTGGATCTTATTGCAGTCCCATCTGTGATTCAGCCAGATGTCCAGCACAATCGGTTCTGCCGTTCCGCCGCTCATAACCGTTTCGTAAAAGGTCTTGTAGGAATCATAGCCCTCCTGGCGGATTGCGCCTATTTCCAGAAGATGATCTGGCGTAAAATCAGAGATTACCTGGTAATCCAGTCCCGATTCATTGGGATGCTGGTGGTAGAGAAAAAGCAGGTTCTGCTCCAGGTTGATCTCAAAAGGAATGTCCTGGGTTTTCTTCAAAATAGTGGAGAGAAGGGAATTTTTCACCTGAATCTCCTGATTCTGTATCTGAATCGTTTTCATTACCCGGCGGATAAAATGGCCGATAATCAGAAAAACTGCTACGACGCAGACAGAAAGGCCTGCCAGAAGCCATACAAAAATATGCTCAATATTTTCTGCATAATCCTTCAGAAAGCTTTCCACTACCACAGAAAAAACGTACCAGTTGTTGATGCCGAGAGGCTCGTAAGTCACATATCTGCCCTGATTTTGAAAGGAAAAGTAAAAATATCCGGATTCGCCGTTGATAACGTCCTGGTGGATACTTTCTACCGTCACGCCGTCGGCAAAGGTATACCGCTTCATTTCCTCCCAGATGTTCATATCCTCGGCAAAGGCATAGACGTTTCCAGAGTGGATGATGTAGTTTCCGTTATCGTCCACAATCTGGAAATAGCGGTGCATTTCTTTGTCCATCTCGATACTTTCAGCAATCGAAGAAATGGACAGGTAGCCCCACAGAGCTCCCACGACCTGTCCGCCATGATGAAGGGGGACGGCGATTACCATATCGTCAGAGGCAGTCAGAACATTGGAAATATAGCTTTGATCGTTCAGAATACTCTCAAATAGCCGGGGATCCGCCAGCTTTCTGATAACTCCAGTATCATCTATGCTGGATCCGTCCAGACTGGCAACTCCTATTTTTTCGAAATGAAGCCCCTCCCGTATTTCCTGCAGGCTGCCTTGTACCCCCTTCTGCCCGGTTCCCTCGCTTGCGTGAAATATTTCTTCGCTGGCCTGCAGAATATCGACGCTGTGCTGGATTTCTGTATGGATCAGCTTCGTGACATAGTGGGAGGTCCACTCAATCTGTTCCATATCTTTTTCCAGAACAGAGCTGTAAACCTTATTAAAGTAAATGATAAACAGGCTGATCATAATAATGATGGAAAGAATAATGGCTGTTGTAATGACTATCAGCGGCTTGCTTCCAGAACGCATGCCTGATATGCGCGACTTTTCCATATAGTAAATTCTCCCTGTACAGTTTTACTGTGATTGTCAGAATAGGGTGACAAAATACCCATTAATTATAATTATACAATAAAGGGATTTATTTGAATAGTCTTAAGATAGGAAATTGTAGGTTTGTCAAACATTTGTTACACGGATTGTAAATATTCCTGAAGTACCTGA
>ERZ773217.286-NODE-286-length-49827-cov-5.968034_pt1 | contig 49827 bp, 54 predicted proteins | sample MGYA00580995_ERZ773217 | MGnify/ENA primary metagenome ERZ773217 (study PRJEB29015, sample SAMEA2737772) | human gut metagenome | biome: human gut; feature: human-associated habitat; material: faeces | place: China | collected 2012 ...
GTTTACCTTACCTCAGATTGACAGAGAGTGACAATAGGTTGGAGCTCTCCTAAGCACTAGTTGTGAGTTCGATTCTCGCAGGGAACGTTTGGAAAAGGAAATGGCGAAAGTCATTTCCTTTTTTTATAGAGGTATTTTTATACCCCACATAAACAATTATAATATAAGTATTACGATATATAAAAACTGTATTGTAGGTTATGTATTATGTGGTTGAAGGGGAACGACCATCAAAAAATAAAACGGACGGAGTCAATGATAAAGGTGAAAAAGATGCTGAGAGAAATGAACTATTTAGTTGTGGATTTTGAGATGTGTATGTTAAAAGGAAATGCTAGGAAAAAGATGTGCAGAGAAAAAAAGGAAATTATTCAAATTGGCGCTGTAATGCTTGATAAAAATCATCGGATTATAGATGAGTTTTCATCGTATGTAAAACCGGAATATGGCAGGATTGATCGATTTATTGAAGGATTAACAGGAATCAGACAAGAAGATGTGGAAAATGCACCGAGATTAGTATCTGTTCTTATGAAGTTTATCGGCTGGATCGGAGACAGAAATGTGATGGTGTTGTCTTGGAGCAATTCAGATTATTATCAATTACAAAAAGAATTACAGGCTAAGAAAATCAAGAACCGTAAAATTCAAGATTTATTAGACGGGTGGGTAGATTTTCAGTACTCTTTTGATAAAATGTTAGGATTCAAGAATCAATTTGCTTTGGAAGCGGCGATGAAAATTAGTCGTGTTCAGATGATAGGAAGAGAACATGATGGTTTATGCGATGCTTATAACACCGCAAGGCTTTTTGTGAAGGTTCACAGGCAGTCGGTTTTTCAGTTGGAATTAGTTCCAATATGTGAATATACTGACATTATAGAACATCTGAGTTTTAAACTTGGAGATTTGTTTACTCCGGAATTATTATCGCAATTTAGTCTGAATGAAGAAAAGCAGGAAGATTTTGAACCAGAATTATCGGAGAAGAAATGGAGTATATGGAGAAAACTATACAGTTTTTTTAAAGGGAAAGATGCAGTCACAGATGAAAACTGGAATAAAGTTCTTTTTACTATAGAAATGAAAAAAGTTGATTTGATAGATAGATTTGAAAGTTTTGGTAGGAAGAAAAATCTGATTGAAAATGAGATATAAGTGATAGATGTTATGGTGATAGATGTTATGGAGATAAATGTTTTGGGCAAATAAGAAACGTCAAAAAGAGGAAATTCTTTTCGAAAGTGGGTAAATGCTATTCTTAAAAAATTAGTAAGTATACAAAAAATATTTTGAGAGAAGAAGAATATGATTGAAAATATAGATGAAAAAATTATTTTGATGTAATATATAACTATATAGTAAAGTGAAGAATAACGGAGGGAAAGATATTATGGGATACTTAGGAAAAGCATTACTAGGAGCAGCAATTGGTGTAGGAACTGTAGCAGCCATTCCCGTTACCGGAGGAGGATCGGTTTTAGCAGGGACTAGCTTAATAGCATCATTAACGGGAGCAGGTGCGATTGCAAGTGCCGCAGGTGTAGGGGGAGCGGCAACAGGGGCTGTGGTTCAGGGAGTAGAAAATATAAAAAAAGAAAAAGATATTAAAAAGGCAAAGTCAGCATCTTTTCAAGATGGTATGAATGAAGGTAAAGCAAAAACGGTAGATGAATTGAAAAAAGTATATGATTTTTATTTAGCCACAACAGCGTTATCATATTATATAGCGAAATGTGATGGTGAAATTTCAGAAGAAGAACAGTTAGAAATAGATTTTGATTTAGATGCTATAAAGAAGAATGCGGATATTCCAGATGCAATAAAACGCGAGCAGAACCTATAGTAACATTTAATGTTCCGGAAAATAAAACAGATAAAACACAATCATACTTATTGAGTATAGAAGTAAACGGAACTCCTGTATATGAAGGAGTAGGCGGAAATCCTGCAAGAAGAGCGATTGTTTCCGTACTGCCTAAGGGAGCAGATCAAAAAGCCCAGACACTAAGCGGTATGACTATTACAGGAAATAATAAAGTCGGAGAAAGCGGTGACCAGACAAGTATCGAGGTTATGGTTTCTAAGCAGGAAGGTGAGTTAAAGACAAAGTTAAAATTGTCTGGAACAAACTTAAATCCAAAAACAACAAAAGTACGTGCGATTGATGAAAGCGGTGTAATTTGGCCTGTATATAACGTCCCTGAGTGAGACGGCACATGGCGATTCGTTGCAATCGTAGGACCAAACGGTAACGGTGTTTATGGAGAAGAAGGAAGCAATAGTTTATCTATCGAGGTATTACCACCTCGTTTGGCAGGAACAAACAAAGTATACAAACTTCAGGTAGCATTGGACGGGGTTCACTTCCTCGAAAATCCGTTTGTAACATTAAAAGTGAATAATGAAGCAATTCAGGACGAAACAGATTTTACACAGTGTAACAAAGAAAATTTAATTGATATTACAGAAAAATTTGTAGATGCGGAAACAGGAAAAGAAATTGCTCCTGCAGATGTAAATAAAGCATATAGTATCAGTATGTATAATCAGTTGGCTATTGGACCAAAGAAAATTGAAGGATATGAATATGTGTCCGGACCGGATATGAAAGGATACAAAGATCTGTTTATTAAAGATACTGAAGGTAAAGATAAATTAGGATTAGACGGAAAACCGGGTAGAGATGATGAATTTGTATTCAAATACAAAAAAGTAACAAATAAACCGGATACGAATCCTGATGACTCTGACAGTTCAAATAACCAGGGTTCAGGTCAGCCGGGACAGAGCCAGTCAGGAGCCGGACAGAACGGTTCCGGTTCAAAACAACCTGTAAAAACAGGAGATACAACTCCTATTCTTCCGATAGCGGGAGCGGCAGTAGTATCACTTGTCGGCATTGTGTTTGTTTTATCAAAGAAAAGAAGATAGAGTGATATAAGGCAGGGAAGCCGATGCAAAACAGATGGGTAATCTGTGGCATCGGCTTCTTTTATGGTACTTAAACTATAATAATTATTGAAGAAGAGACAATCTACCCCTTCTCCAAAAGAACAAAATGATTTCTTGAAAATGACAATAATCCTTCATCTCTTAATTTACACAATTCATTGGACATGGCGCTTCTATCCACCGAGAGAAAATCTGCAAGCTGCTGGCGGTTAAAAGGCACATCAAAGGCAGCGCTTTTATGCTTTTTGGCCTGTTCGGAAAGGTAAGAAAGCAGTTTTTCTTTTGTTGTTCTTTTTGACATGTGTCCCAGTTTCTGCACAAGTCCCCTGTTTTTAGCAGAAATGGCGTAAAAGAGATTCTGTATCAATAGTGAGTGAAATGTGCAGGCGGAGGAACAGACGGTAAGGATTTTCTGTATATCTAAAAACATGACCTTACTTTCTTCGATGGCGATAACATCGTTTAATAGAGGTTCACTTCCGGGTGCGGCATAGGCCTCGCCAAACATTTCCCCTGCGTTTATTTGATTTACAATGCTTCGATTTCCCCAAAAGTCATCTTTTTGTATATGGAGCGTCCCCTCGACTAAGATAGTAATATAATGAATAGATTCCCCTTGGCGAAAGACAAATTCGCCCTTTTTGTATGTGCGCAGTTTTGCTTTCAGGCAGTCAAATATCAATTCAATTTCGTTTTCCCGTATGCCTGAAAACAATTGTGATTTTTTTAAAACAGCCAAATATTCTTTCATAAACCCTCAATTCTGTTGTATATACAACCGTTTTGTTCTGATTAGTATAGTATACTATGGGCAGAAAGTCAAAGGAGAGGTAAATATATGATTAGAAAAATTATTAAAATTAATGAAGAAAAATGTAACGGTTGCGGCGCCTGTGCATCTGCCTGTCGCGAGGGAGCAATCGAGATGGTTGATGGAAAGGCGAAATTGATGCGGGAAGATTATTGTGACGGATTGGGCGATTGTCTGCCTGCCTGTCCGGTTGATGCGATTCGATTTGAGGAGAGAGAGGCCCCTGCTTACAATGAAGCGGCAGTTATGGAGGCGAAAAGAAGAAAAGAACATGGAGCAGGACAACTTTCACAGTGGCCTGTACAGATTAAACTTGTGCCTGTAAATGCGCCATATTTTGATAATGCAAACCTGCTTGTGGCAGCAGACTGTACGGCATACGCTTACGGTAATTTTCACAATGAATTTATCAAGAATAGAATTACACTTATAGGCTGCCCTAAACTTGATGAGGGGAACTATACAGAGAAACTGACAGAGATTATTGCAAACAATAATTTGAAAAGCGTGACGGTTGTCAGAATGGAAGTTCCATGCTGTGGCGGTATTGAAAATGCGGTGAAAAACGCTTTGCAAAAGAGCGGTAAGTTTATTCCGTGGAGAGTTGTCGTTATCTCAACAGACGGCAAAATTATAGAAGATTAAGGAAACATTGTTTTTTCTCCCTATTTCATATATACTGATATCGTATGTGTAAAAATATCGGAGGAAAATAAATGAGAAATAGAATAAAAAGAGGAATTGGAATTTTGCTCAGCATGGTTCTGATTTTTCAATGTGGAGGATATGTTCAGGCAACGGAGCAGATGACACCTGAACAGACAAAAGAGGCGGAGATACAGGCGTCTTATAATAAAACAATAGAGAGTAACGCAATACAAAACTGGCCGCAGGGACCACAGGTCTACGGAGACTCCGCCATTGTAATGGATATGAAGACAGGAGCAATCCTGTATGCAAAAGGAATTGACGAGGAGAGATATCCGGCGAGCATTACGAAAATATTGACAGCCTTAGTTGCCATTGAAAATTCACAGATGACAGATATGGTGAAATTTTCGGAGGAAAGTATTCAGTCATTGGAACCGGGATATGCCCACATTGCCATGAAGGCAGGAGAAGAAATCACCATGAAAGATGCGCTCCACGCATTGATGCTTGCTTCAGCAAATGAAGTGGCTTATGCTATCGGGGAAACGGTAGGTGGCACACACGAAAATTTCATTAAAATGATGAATGATAAGGCAAAAGAATTAGGTTGTACACATACACATTTTATTAATACAAACGGAATGTTTGACGAACAGCACTATACTTCTGCAAGAGATATGGCGCTGATTGCGCGGGCGGCATTTAGTCATCAGGAATTGTTAGATATTGTACAGACGTTGCAGTATACGATTCCGCCGACTAATATGGAAAGTGAACCGAGAATCTTTCAGCAGAAACATAAAATGCTTTTGAATGGGAAATATCATGATAATCGTTGTATTGGCGGGAAAACGGGTTATACGGAAAAAGCTTATAATACACTTGTGACGGTTATGGAACAGGGCGATATGGAAATCGTGGCAGTTATTATGAGGTCGCGGAGAGATACTTTTGAAGATACAAAGAAAATTTGCGATTACGCCTTTAATAATTTTCGGGAAGTAAATATTTCTGCCAACGAGAAATCAGATAAGGTAAGCGACATTGACGGGGAAGCCTGTGTGACTTTACCGAAAAATATAGAGTTTAATCAACTGAGCCGGCAATATGAGAAAGATAAAGTGAATTATTGTTATGAAGGACAATTTGTGGGAGAGACAAAGGCAAAGATAAAAGAAGTGAAAAAGGAAACAAAAAAAGAGCCTGAAACAAAGAAGAGTGATACGTTTCTGATGAAAACGATTATCGCGGTTATTCTACTTCTGATTATCGGGTTTACCGTTCTTCTCATTTTAAATACAATTCGCAGAAAAAAAAGAAAACGGAACAGATCATAAACAAAAGGAACTTCAACGGAACAACCGTGAAGTTCCTTTTTGCTATAAGTTATTGTAGATGAGTTCTAAGATGTCCACCGCTTCTTTTAAAGTAAAAGTACTTGTGTCGATGGCAAGATGATAACTCTTTGCATCGTGCCAGTCTTTGTCGGTATAAAAGTTATAATAGTAACTGCGGTCCTTATCCACCTTTTTTACCAACGTGCAGGCTTTCTTTTCCGGAATACCGTAACGCTCCATGACCGTTTTGACACGAAAATCAGTTGGGGCGAAAAGATAAATATTTTTGCAGTGTTTTTCATTTCTCAAAACATAGTCGGCACATCTTCCCACAAAGATACAGTTTTCTTTGGACGCTAAGTCCTGAATAACTTTCGACTGCAAATCAAACAGTACTTCATCGATATGGCCATAACGATATTGTTTATCTAAATTGTCGTCAATGTCCACCTGATACTGCCACGGTTTTTCTTTCTTTTCATCAACCAGTTTTAGCTGTTCGTAAGGAATGTCCGTATGTTCAGCTGCGAGTTTGATTAATCCCTTGTCATAACAGTTGATTCCAAGGCGATTAGCCAGTTCACGACCGATAATACGTCCATTGCTGCCAAATTGTCGTCCGATAGTAATAATCTTCTTATCCATGTAATCGCTCCCTCCTATAAATGTACAGTAAAAATAATTATTTTATATATTGTATCACATAACAAGCGAAAACACCATATTATAATCAGTATAGTCTGATAATATTAAATCCTTGACAGTTTAAGGGTTTTCTTACTATAATAAAAAAGGATATGAAAAAAACAATGACGAAGAGAGTAGAACTTTTTCAAAAGGCAAAGAGAGTCGGTGGCGGTGAGAATCCGATGCGAGTAGGGATTGTTTGAAAATCACTTCTGAGTTGCAGATGCTGAAAATTGCGAGATGCGATGTATAAGTTCTGCCGGTTTTCTACCGTTAAAAAGAACGCATATGGAAGTATGGTGTAACAGGTGGTTAAACGACAGTTTAGTAACTCTCGTCCTATTACGGACGGGAGTTTTATTTTTTTATCAGAATCTACAAAGAGCATAAATTAATCATAAGAGGAGGAAATTATGTATCAGAAAGTATCAACGGATTTGAAATTCGTGGACAGAGAAAAGAAAATCGAGAAATTTTGGGAAGAAAATGACATTTTCAAAAAAAGTATGGAAAACCGCAAAGAAGGAGAGACATACACATTCTATGACGGTCCGCCGACAGCAAACGGCAAACCTCATATCGGTCATGTGCTTACCCGTGTTATCAAGGATATGATTCCGAGATACCGTACAATGAAAGGGTACATGGTACCAAGAAAAGCAGGCTGGGATACACACGGTCTTCCGGTGGAACTTGAAGTGGAGAAACTTTTAGGTTTGGACGGAAAAGAACAGATTGAAGAGTACGGATTAGAGCCGTTTATCTCTCACTGTAAAGAGAGTGTTTGGAAATACAAAGGAATGTGGGAAGATTTCTCTGCCACAGTCGGTTTCTGGGCAGATATGGAACACCCATATGTAACATACGACAATAATTTTATTGAATCTGAGTGGTGGGCATTGAAACAGATTTGGGACAAAGGACTTTTATATAAAGGATACAAAATCGTTCCATATTGTCCGCGCTGCGGGACTCCGCTTTCAAGCCACGAGGTTGCACAGGGATATAAAGATGTAAAAGAAAAATCGGCAATCGTAAGATTTAAGGTAAAAGATGAAGATGCTTATATTTTAGCATGGACAACAACACCGTGGACACTTCCTTCAAACGTTGCACTCTGTGTAAATCCGGAAGAAACATATGTGAAAGTAAAAAATGACGGATACACATATTATATGGCAGAAGCATTGCTTGACAGTGTGCTGGAAGGTGACGTGGAAGTAGTAGAACGCTATATGGGAAAAGAACTGGAAGGAAAAGAATATGAGCCGTTATTCCCATTCGTAGAATTAAATAAAAAGGCATATTATGTTACTTGTGACACATATGTTACACTTACGGACGGAACAGGTGTTGTTCATATTGCACCTGCATTTGGTGAGGACGATGCTCAGGTAGGACGTAAATACGATTTACCGTTCCTTCAGTTGGTAGATGAAAAAGGTGAGATGACAGAGGAAACTCCGTGGAAGGGAGTATTCTGTAAAAAAGCAGATCCATTTGTATTGGAAGATTTGGAAAAGAGAGGACTTTTATTCTCCGCTCCGAATTTTGAACACAGTTATCCACACTGCTGGCGTTGTGACACACCACTTATCTACTATGCCCGCGAATCATGGTTCATTAAGATGACTGCGGTAAAAGATGATTTGATCAGAAATAACAATACAATTAACTGGATTCCGGAAAGTATCGGTAAAGGGCGTTTCGGTGACTGGCTGGAAAACGTTCAGGACTGGGGAATCAGCCGTAACCGTTATTGGGGAACACCGTTAAATGTATGGGAATGTGAGTGTGGACATATGCATTCTATCGGAAGTATTGCAGAGTTAAAAGAAATGTCCGATAACTGTCCTGACGATATTGAATTACATCGCCCGTTTATTGATAAAGTTACAATTAAATGTCCTCATTGTGGAAAAGAAATGCACAGAGTGCCGGAAGTAATCGACTGCTGGTTTGACAGCGGGGCAATGCCATTCGCACAGCATCATTATCCGTTTGAGAATAAAGAATTGTTTGAACAGCAGTTCCCGGCAAACTTTATTTCAGAGGCGGTTGACCAGACAAGAGGCTGGTTCTACTCACTACTTGCCATTTCAACGCTTGTATTTAATGAAGCACCATACAAAAACGTTATCGTTTTAGGCCATGTACAGGACGAAAAAGGGCAGAAGATGAGTAAATCCAAAGGAAACGCGGTTGATCCGTTTGAGGCGTTAGAACAGTACGGCGCAGATGCGATCCGCTGGTACTTCTATATTAACAGTGCACCGTGGCTTCCAAACCGTTTCCACGGCAAGATTGTAACAGAAGGACAGAGAAAGTTTATGGGTACATTGTGGAACACATACGCATTCTTTGTACTGTATGCAAATATCGACGAATTTGATGCGACAAAATATACGTTGGAATATGATAAATTAACCGTTATGGATAAATGGCTGTTATCTAAACTGAATACATTGATTAAAACAGTAGATAATAACTTGGAAAACTACCGCATTCCTGAAAGTGCAAGAGCGTTACAGGAATTTGTGGACGATATGAGTAACTGGTATGTAAGAAGAAGCCGTGAACGTTTCTGGGCAAAAGGAATGGAACAGGACAAAATCAATGCGTATATGACACTTTACACAGCACTTGTTACTGTTGCAAAAGTGGCAGCGCCTATGATTCCGTTTATGACAGAAGACATTTACCAGAACCTTGTAAGAAGTATTGATACAAATGCACCTGAAAGTATCCACCTTTGTGATTTCCCTGCAACAAACGAAGAATGGATTGATACGGAATTGGAAAGAAATATGGAAGAGGTATTGGAAATCGTTGTTATGGGGCGTGCGTGCCGTAACAGTGCAAATATCAAGAACCGTCAGCCAATCGGAACAATGTTTGTAAAAGCAGAGGAAGAATTATCAGAATTCTATAAAGAAATCGTTGCTGAAGAATTAAATGTAAAAGAAGTGAAATTTACAGATGACGTGAGAGACTTTACTTCCTATACATTTAAACCGCAGTTAAAAACAGTGGGACCAAAATATGGAAAACTGTTAGGAGGAATCCGCACTGCACTTTCTGAATTAGACGGAAATAAAGCAATGGACAAATTAAATGAGAAAGAAGAATTGAAACTGGATATCAACGGGGAAGAAGTTGTTTTATCGAGAGAGGACCTTTTAATTGAAACTGCTCAGATGGAAGGTTATGTATCAGAAAGCGACAATGGAATTACGGTTGTATTAGATACAAATCTTACGGAAGAGTTATTACAGGAAGGATTTGTACGTGAAATTATCAGTAAAATCCAGACAATGAGAAAAGAAGCAGACTTTGAAGTGACAGATAAAATTTATGTGACTTACGAAGGAAGCGAAAAAGCAGAAAGCATTTTTGCACAGTACGGAAGACAGATTGGTGACGAAGTATTGGCATTATCAGTAGAAAAGAAAACTCCGGCAGGCTATACAAAAGAATGGAACATCAACGGGGAAAAAGTGACTATGGGTGTTGAAAAATAGGAGGATTATAATGCGGCAGGAGAAGTTTAATAAAGAAGAATTTCAAAAGACAGTGAAAAATAATGTAAAAAGACTTTATCGGAGAACAATAGACGAGGCGAGTCAGCAACAGTTATTTCAGGCAGTGTCTTATGCAGTGAAAGATGAGATTATCGACAGATGGCTTTTGACACAGGAGCAGTACAAAAAAGACGATCCTAAGACAGTATATTATATGTCTATGGAGTTCCTTATGGGAAGAGCGTTAGGAAATAATATCATTAACTTAACTGCTTATAAAGAGGTGGCAGAAGCGTTAGATGAGATGGGAATCGACTTAAATGTTATTGAGGACCAGGAACCTGATGCGGCACTTGGAAACGGCGGCTTAGGGCGTCTTGCAGCCTGCTTCCTCGATTCTCTTGCAAGTTTGGGATACGCAGCCTACGGCTGCGGTATCCGTTATCACTACGGAATGTTTAAACAGAAAATCGAAAACGGTTTTCAGGTGGAAACTCCTGATGATTGGTTAAAGGAAGGAAATCCTTTTGAAATCAGGAGAGAAGAGTACGCAAAAGTAGTCCGCTTCGGAGGACATATCCGAATCAACTACAACGAAAAAACGAAAAGAAGTGAGTTTATTCAGGAAGATTATGAGTCGGTTCTCGCCATTCCATACGATATGCCGATTGTGGGATACAATAACAATATCGTAAATACACTTCGTATTTGGGACGCGAAGGCGATTACGGATTTTCATTTAGACTCATTTGACAGAGGAGAATATCAGAAGGCTGTAGAGCAGGAAAATCTTGCGAAAACGATAGTGGAAGTATTATACCCGAACGACAACCACTATGCCGGAAAAGAACTCCGTTTAAAACAACAGTACTTCTTTATTTCTGCAAGTTTGCAGGAGGCGATAGAGAAATATCTGAGAGAGCATGATGATGTTCGTAAGTTCCATGAAAAAGTAACCATTCAGATGAATGATACCCACCCTACCGTGGCGGTTGCAGAATTAATGCGTCTGCTTATGGACGAACAGGGACTAGAGTGGGACGAAGCATGGGAAGTGACAACAAAAACATGTGCGTATACAAACCATACAATTATGGCGGAAGCGTTGGAAAAATGGCCGATTGACTTATTCTCAAGGTTACTTCCCCGAGTATATCAGATTGTGGAGGAAATCAACCGCCGTTTTGTAGCACAGATTCGTGCAAAATACCCGGGTAATGAGGAAAAAGTTCGTAAAATGGCTATCCTGTACGACGGTCAGGTGAAAATGGCGCATCTCGCCATCGTTGCGGGATACTCGGTAAACGGTGTTGCAAGACTTCATACAGAAATCTTAAAACATGAAGAGTTAAAGGACTTCTATGAGATGATGCCGGAGAAGTTCAATAACAAGACAAACGGAATCACACAGAGAAGATTTCTTCTTCACGCAAATCCTCTGCTGGCAGGCTGGGTGACAAAACATATCGGTGACGGCTGGATTACAGATCTTTCACAGATGGCAAAATTAAAACCTCTTGCCGATGATGTGAAAGAAAGAGAAAAATTCATGGACATTAAGTTCAGGAACAAGGAACGCCTTGCAAAATATATTTTAGAGCATAATGGAATTGAAGTAGATCCCCGTTCTATTTTTGATGTGCAGGTAAAACGACTTCATGAATACAAGCGTCAGTTGTTGAATATTCTGCATATCATGTATTTGTACAATAAAATAAAAGAGCACCCGGAACTTTCTTTCTATCCGAGAACTTTTATTTTTGGCGCAAAGGCGGCAGCAGGATATAAACGTGCAAAACAGACAATTAAATTAATTAACTCTGTGGCAGATGTGATTAACAATGACAGAAGCATTAACGGCAAGATAAAAGTTGTCTTTATCGAAGACTATCGTGTGTCCAATGCGGAACTTATCTTTGCGGGGGCAGATGTCAGCGAGCAGATTTCAACAGCATCAAAAGAGGCTTCCGGCACGGGAAATATGAAATTCATGTTAAACGGGGCTGTCACACTCGGAACAATGGACGGTGCAAACGTGGAAATCGTGGAGGAAGTCGGAATTGAAAATGCCTTTATTTTTGGATTAAGTTCTGATGAAGTTATTCAGTATGAAAATTATGGCGGCTATAATCCGGTGGATATTTACAACAGCGATTGGGAAATTAAACGTGTTGTCGACCAGTTGGTAGATGGAACATACGCCAATGGCGACCACGAAATGTACAGAGATTTATATAATTCATTGTTAAATACACAGAGCAGCGACCGTGCAGACACATATTTTATTTTGAAAGACTTCAGAAGTTATGCAGCAGCACAGGAAGAAGTGGAAAAAGCATACAGAGATGTAGACAGATGGTCAAAAATGGCATTGCTAAATACGGCGTCATGTGGTAAATTTACATCAGACAGAACCATTCAGGAATATGTAGATGAAATCTGGAAACTGGATAAGGTGACGATTGACGTATAGGGAGGAATGTGAATGTACTATAATGAGACAGATACGGTTGCAGTGACGGTCTTGGCAATTTATCTTGTTGTGTTGGGATTGTGCCTGTTAGGTTGGATAATCAGTTTTATTTTTCGCGGTATCGGAATGTATAAAATGGGAAAAGCTCAGGGAAAAACGAATTCATGGCTTGCATTTATACCGTTTGCGAGAACGTATTTTCATGGAGAATTAAGTGGAGAAATTCCGCTGAAGAAAAGAAGTATTAAGTCACCGGGGGTATGGCTTCTGATTGTACCGATTATTTACGGAGTGATTTTTGCGGTTATGTATTTCTTCATGATTATTTCGATTTTAATCAGCGCGATTTCGGCAGAATCACGCATGAGAGATTATATGGGATACCATGTACCCAATTCGGAAATGTCAGGACTTCTCATGGTTTTTGTAGTTTTTCTTGTATTTGTTATTATTATTTCTGTTATTTATGCAGCGATTAAAGGAGGATTGGAAATTCTAATCAATCGCCAAATTTATGAGAGATATACAACAGTAAATATGGCGACTTTGCACGCTGTGTTTAGTATGATTATTCCATTTTATGAATCTGTTTGTATGTTCATTTTCGGAAGGAGAGCGGAGCAGAATACAAAAGAAAATATGGCGGAAAATCAGTTGACAATAGAAGAAGAGGAATAGTTTTAAACACTGTGGAATATCTTAAGGATAAACCACAGTGTTTTTTATTTGCAGAAAAGTTCTTCAAAAGGAGGGGAGTATGAAAAAGAAATGTAGGACAATCTGTATCGTACTTTTTGCTTTTTTATTGTTGCCTTATATTGTTACAGTGTTGATAAATGGAAAGTCCATTGATGGAAATGGGGATAACTCTCCTTTCTATGTGAAAGTGCAGGTGGGAGACATGGAAAAGAAGGTATTATGGGACGAGTATCTGACGGGAGTGGTAGCGAAAGAGATTCAACCTGATTACCATGAGGAAATGTTAAAGGTACAGACGATTATAACACGGACAAACCTATACAGAAAAATAGAAGAGAAAAAGGACGTTGTTTTTTCGGGGGAATATATGACGCGGGGAGACATGGAAAAGTTATGGGGAAAGGACAATGGCAGGAAAATTTATAAGAAACTGAAAAAAGCGGTCAGCGATACAGAAGGGAAAGCCATTCTCTATAAAGGAAAACCCGCATCGGCGTCCTTTCATCAACTAAGCAACGGAAAAACACGAAATGGAAATGAAGTGTTAGGGGGAGAAAACTATCCTTATTTAAAGACAAAAGACTGTCCGAAGGATATAGAGAACAAATGGCAGTTGCAGACACTTGAGTTATCTTACGAGGAAGTGAAGGAATACTGTCAGCCGTTTCTTGCGGCGGTGGACAAAAAGGAGGCGGAGAAACCTTTTACGAAGGAAGATTTTGAGATAAAGCAGACGGATACGGCGGGGTATGTGACAAAAGTACGGATTGGAAAACATATTTATGCGGGGGAAGAATTTAGAAATGCATTGGAACTTCCCTCCAGTTGTTTTTCTTTTCAGGAGAGCAACGGAATGCTTAAAATCACGACAAAAGGTGTGGGACACGGTATCGGATTGAGCCAGCATACGGCAAATGAAATGGCAAAAGAAGGAAAAACATATGAAGAAATTCTACAGTATTTTTTTGAGGGGACGGAAATTAGGGAGGTTGCTGAAATTTTATTAAATATAGAATAAGGCAGTTGCTTTCTGGCAAAAATAAAGTCAGAGGTGATGAAAATGAAAAATAATTTAAGACCTTCCAAAAGAGGACATGGCCTGGCGATAGGTGCTGTGATTTGCTTTGTGGCGGTAATCGGCATGGTTGGAACATATACCATCAATCAGTACAAAGCCGGAGTGAAAAAGGAATTGGCAAAAGTAGAGAAGAAACAGAAAGAGGAAAAAATTGAAAGTACAGGCGGAGGACAGGATTTGGTTATCAATACACCACAAAAAGAGCAAAATGTGATTGAGGAACAGCCAAAAGTAACGGAACAGGTAGAAGCGGTGGAAGAGCAGCCGGAAGTAGTGGCAGAACAGCCGGTTAAACCGCAGTTTTCATTCAGTGAAAAGGATTTAATCTTGTGGCCAATCGAAAATGGAGAAGTTATTTTAAATTACAGTATGGACAAAACAGTCTATTTCCCTACATTAGACCAGTATAAATATAATCCGGCAATGATTATAAAGGGTGCGGCAGGAGTTCAGGTAATGTCGGTAGCAAGAGGAGTGGTAAAATCCATCGACGTCACAAGCCAGACAGGGACAACAGTTACGGTGGATATGGGAAACGGCTATGAAGCAATTTACGGGCAGTTAAAAGAAGTTCCGGTTCATGTGGGTGATACGGTGGAGGCAAAAACCGTTTTAGGATATTTAAGTGAACCGACAAAATATTACAGTGTGGAAGGCTGCAATCTTTATTTTGAGATGAGAAAGGACGGACAGCCGATAAATCCAAATGATTTTTTAGGAGAGTAGAAGAGGCGGGGCTTGAGCGGGAGGGCGCAAGCCCTGTTTTTTGCTTGATATATGGGAAATGGAGAGTATAATAAAGAGAAAAAGGAGGAAAAGAGTATGGACGAAAAAGATTATATTTCTATGGGACTTAATGGAACTGCTCCGCTAAAATTGATTTTGTGTGGAGAAGTAGAAGAAGCAGAAAGCAGGAAAACAGGGGTGGTGTCTGTTGTGTATGCGACAGAGAATAAGGAAATTGCGGAAGAGAAAATAAAGGAATTATCAGAAAAGTATCCGGAAAAATTTTATATGGTGTATAGTGTTCCTCTGAACGTAGATTTGACAACTTTATCCCACTATCCATCTATTGAAATAAGCCAAGAGGATTTGCAGTAGAGATGGAAAACTATACATACATTGTCCGATGCAGTGATGGTACTTTATATACGGGCTGGACAAATGACCTGGAGAAAAGAATACAGAGCCACAATGAAGGAAAAGGGGCAAAATATACGAAGACGAGAACGCCGGTTACTTTAGTATATTATGAAACGTTCCCGACAAAGCAGGAGGCAATGAAAAGAGAATACGCCATTAAGCAGATGCGAAGAAAAGAAAAAGAAAAATTAATAGACGGGAGAAGCGTTTAGAGTTCTCCCGTCTATTATGTTAAATGGTTATCCGAGCAGATACACATACATGACAACAAAATGGCAGGCAGTTCCGCCCATAACAAACAGGTGGAAAATTTCGTGGCTGCCGAAGTTGTGATGTTTCTTATTAAATATAGGCAGTTTCAATCCGTAAATCACTCCGCCGATTGTATAAATAATTCCTCCAACTAAAAGCCATATAAAAGCCGGTGTAGACAGAGTGTGATAAATCTGCGGAAAAGCAAGGACACAGGTCCACCCCATTGCGATATATAAAACGGAAGAAAACCATTTCGGACAATATATCCAAAATGCTTTAATCAGAATACCCAAAATTGCGATTCCCCATACGATTGCCAAGAGGGTATATCCTACCTTACCTTTCAATGCAATCAAACATATAGGCGTATAACTTCCTGCAATTAAAACGGAAATCATCATGTGGTCAAATTTTTTCAGGCGTTTATTTATCTTCTCTGAAATATCCAAAGAGTGATACGCCGTACTCGCCGTATAGAGAAGAATAACGCTTATAATATACACCGCAAAAGAAACAAAATATATTTTATCAGGTTTATGCCATGCCCTAAATAAAAGTGGTGCGGCTGCGATGATTGCAGCAACCATACCGATAAAATGTGTAATGGCGCTTGCCGGATCTTTTAATTTTTTCGCTTTCATCAACATAAATACTCCCTCCTAATCAATAAAAAAATACAAGTAGTATTAAATACTACATTAAGCATATTCAAATACTACACCAAATATACCTATATATCAAGAAAAAAAGGAAATTTTATAAAAATTTGACAAACAGAAGTGATTCTGTTATGATAGTCGACAGTGCTTTGTGAGTACCCTTTACTTATGACGAGTGAAGGGTATTTTTTTGGATACATAGAAAATTATGATTGTAGAAGGGAATAATAGATGGAAAATATAAAATTTGAGCAGTTGGGGATTTGTCCGGAAATTCAAAAGGCAGTAAAATATATGGGATTTGAGGAGGCGTCTCCTATTCAGGCAAAGGCAATTCCTGTTATTTTAGAAGGAAAAGATATTATCGGGCAGGCACAGACAGGAACAGGGAAAACGGCGGCATTTGGCATTCCGCTTTTACAGAAGGTAAACCCTAAAAACAAAAAATTGCAGGGAATCGTGCTTTGTCCGACGAGAGAACTTGCAATTCAGGTGGCCGATGAAATCAGAAATCTGGCAAAATATATGCATGGAATAAAGGTGCTTCCAATTTATGGGGGACAGGAGATTGTTAAGCAGATTCGTTCTCTGAAAAACGGAACACAAATCATTATCGGAACACCGGGGCGTGTCATGGATCATATGCGAAGAAAAACGATCAAAATGGAGCAGGTGCATACGGTTGTGCTTGATGAGGCGGACGAGATGTTAAACATGGGATTCCGTGAGGATATTGAAACGATTTTGGAGGGAGTTCCGGAAGAACGACAGACAGTTCTTTTCTCCGCAACAATGCCGAAAGCAATTATGGAAATCACAAAAAAATTCCAGAAAAAAGCAGAGGTAATTAAAGTAACAAAAAAAGAACTGACCGTTCCGAATATCGAACAGTTTTATTATGAAGTCAAACCAAAAAACAAAGAGGAAGTTCTGGCACGTCTTCTGGATATTTACACACCGAAACTCTCTGTCGTATTCTGCAACACGAAAAAACAGGTGGATTTGCTTGTGACTTCTCTTTTGGGGCGCGGATATTTTGCCGCAGGACTGCATGGAGACATGAAACAGGTACAGCGCGACCGTGTGATGCAGGGATTCCGCAGCGGGAAAACGGATATTTTGGTGGCGACAGATGTCGCAGCCAGAGGAATTGATGTGGACGAAGTGGAAGCAGTATTTAATTATGATTTGCCGCAGGACGATGAATACTATGTACACCGAATCGGAAGAACGGGGCGTGCAGGGCGAGTAGGACGTTCATTCTCTTTCGTATCGGGAAAAGAGGTTTATAAATTAAAAGAGATACAGCGCTACTGCAAAACAAAAATTTATGCGCAGAAAGTACCGTCGTTAAATGATGTTGCCACAACAAAAATGGAAAATATTTTGGACGACATCGACCAGATTATCGTAAACGAAGATTTAACTTTAATGATAAATGCAATTCAGGAAAGAGTAAACGATTCTGACTATACGGCAATGGATATGGCGGCTGCATTCTTAAAAATGTGCACCGGAATGACTTCCGAAGAAGAACAGGAAGAAATGGACTTTGGCGATACAGGAGCGGAAGAACCGGGAATGGTAAGATTATTTATCAATATCGGTAAAAAACAGAAGGCAAAACCGGGAGACATTTTGGGTGCTTTGGCAGGCGAAACGGGAATGCCGGGAAAACTTATTGGAACAATTGACATGTTTGACAAATATACATTCGTAGAAGTGCCGAGAGAATACGCGAAAGACGTATTGCTGGCAATGAAAAATGTAAAAATTAAAGGAAAAACCATTGTCATCGAACCTGCAAATCAGAAATAACTGGCATGGTTAAAAATGTAATAACTGGCGGTTTTGATAAATCCAGATATGTGCTAATATGTATTCATTCTAATAAAGGAGTGAAAAAGAATGAATAAGAAAAAGAGCACATTAATGAAAATTTCACAGACGGCGGTTATGGCGGCACTTTGCTTTGTCGTATTTACATTTCTGCAGATAAAAATACCGACACCGGGAGGAGATGCATCATCATTGCATTTGGGAAATGCGGTTTGTGTTTTGGCAGCGCTGATGCTTGGTGGTGTGTACGGAGGTCTGGCAGGGGCAATCGGCATGGGAATAGCAGATATTATGGATCCGATTTACATTACGGTTGCACCGAAAACATTTATTTTGAAATTGTGCATCGGATTGATTACAGGATTTGTTGCACACCGTGTGGCAAAGATTAATCAGAGTACGGATAAGAAATATATTTTGAAATGGAGTACGTTGGCGGCAGCGGCAGGGTTAGGATTTAATATAATTGCTGATCCGCTTGTTTCTTATTTTTACAAAATGATCATTTTCGGTCAACCGCAAAAAATGGCAGAGGTGCTGGCAAAATTAAGTGCGGTGACAACATTTGTAAATGCTGTTGTTTCCATTATTTTAGTAGCATTTTTATATAATGCCCTCAGACCGGTTTTAATCCGCAGCGGAGTGATTGTAAAAGAATAGAGTTCAATACAAAAAAGGGAGTGAATTTACATTCACTCCCGAATTCTTTATTCTTAGCCAAAGTATCTGTTAAGAAGTCCTTCAAATGCTTTTCCGTGACGAGCTTCGTCTCTTGCCATTTCATGAACTGTATCATGGATAGCGTCTAAGTTAGCTGCTTTAGCACGTTTTGCAAGGTCAAATTTACCTGCTGTAGCACCGTTTTCAGCTTCTACTCTCATTTCAAGGTTTTTCTTTGTGCTGTCTGTTACAACTTCACCTAATAATTCAGCAAATTTTGCAGCGTGTTCTGCTTCTTCCCAAGCTGCTTTTTCCCAGTATAATCCGATTTCTGGATATCCTTCTCTGTGAGCAACTCTAGCCATTGCAAGATACATACCAACTTCTGAACATTCACCTTCAAAGTTTGCTCTTAAATCAGCAACGATGTCTTCACTAACACCTTTAGCAACACCTACAACGTGTTCTGCTGCCCATTCTCTCTCTCCTGACATTTCTTTGAATTTTTCAGCCCCTACATGGCACTGTGGACATTCTGCCGGAGCAGCCTCTCCTTCGTAAACATAACCGCATACTGTACATACAAATTTTTTCATGTTAAATCTCTCCTTTTCTTTTTTGATTTATTATTATTTTTTAGTTATCAATATTAGTAATTGTTACTGATATTAATTTACCACATTAAGTTTTAAATGTCAATCACATTTTTAAAACTTTTGCATTTTTTACACAGTCTCCACAACGACCGTAAAAAGTAATGTTGTGAGTGTCAATTTCTCCATCAAAGTTTTTGCCGGCAATATGATTAATAGTTTCTATATTATCCATATCCAAATCTAAGACAGCACCGCAATCCGTACAGAAAAAGTGATAGTGTGGAGTTGTAGTCCCGTCAAACCGGTCACCGCCGTTTAAAGTGGAAATTTTTATGATTTCTCCAATATCCGCTAAAAGATTAAGGTTTCTATATACAGTCCCTAAACTTATATTAGGAAATTCCTGTTTCACATGAAGATACACCATATCTGCAGTAGGGTGTTCCTTCGTACTCATTAGGTACTCTTTGATGGATTCACGCTGTCGGCTATATTTTAATGCTGGCATAGAATCCTCCTTTCAAAACAATAATAACAATAATGATAATAGTTACTATAAGTATAATAAAAAAGAAGTGAAGAAATGTCAATAAAAATATCTGTTTTAGTTGGAATTAAAAAAGACATATTCATATTTTGCAAAGAGAACACAAAAAATATGCGTAGAAATCATCTTTTTCTATAGGGAAACGGAATAATCATTATCTGAAAACGGATATTTTAAAGAAAGAATAGATTTAACGGGAAAAAAACGCAAAAGAAAACGGAGAGAATATTCTTATACAATATGCACAATTTAAAAGTATTTTGTCGAAAACGGTATTTTCGTGTAAAAAAGTTATGAAAAACTATCCCAACATTATCCTTAAGTTATCCACGCGAGGAATGACGAAAATATGCAGGAAAATTGTCGAAAACTGAGTTTTACACAAAGTTATCCACATTATCCACATAAAATGAGGTGGATTATGTGGATTATTTTGGGTAAAAAAAAGAACAGGCGTTTTGTGTAGAAATAATAAATTTCTAATTTTGTCGAAAAATTAACAAAATCAACTTGACAATTGAGTAATCAAAAAGCATGTAAAAATGTGTATACAATTTTGAGGGAGACAAAGAGAATAAATACTCAGTATTGCTAATTCAAAAAAAAGGTATTATAATGAGTATCATGTTAAAAAAAGGAGGAAGTACAATGATTTCAAAAGATATGACAATCGGTGAATTATTAGCAGCAAATCCTCAAGTTGCACCAATTCTCATGGAGATTGGAATGCACTGTCTTGGTTGCCCGTCTGCTCAGGCTGAAACATTAGGAGAAGCAGCAATGGTACACGGATTAGATGCAGATTTGTTAGTTGAGAAGATTAACGCATTTTTAGCAGCAAACTAATATAAAAGATTATGCAGTTGCATATACGCAAAAAACCTGTCACACCAAAATGGTGGACAGGTTTTTGTTAATTAAAGTTAAATAAGTGCCAACTGCTGTATGGCGTTGCCGCCAATAATTGTATCACAATGTTCCTCAAGATATGCCAAAGTTGCACTTCCGGTTTTTTCAAAAGAACCATATTCGGAAAGCATATTACAGATTTTATTATAATCACTTGCGGAATGTCCGGACTGCGACAGAACTAAAATGTAAAGGTCATCTTTAGGATCTTTATATAAAGTATTTGCACCTGTGTACATTGTTGTAAGCAGATGTGAAGCATCTATTACATTGTCCAAAGATGCAAATGTAAACAAACGAACATCTTTCTTTGTCTTTCTGTCAGCAGGCGTGGATTCCGTTTCTTCCATTTCCGGTTTTTCAGAGACTGCTTTCTTCACTTTGCCAAGCAAATCAAGAAATTCTTCCGCACCTTCTAATTTATCTAAAACATTTTGCATTTTACCGGTCGTTCCACCCGACGATGAGGGAGCAAACTTGGAAAAGCGGGTATCCAGTTCTTCAGGGTCTTCCACTTTAGTAATAATCAGTACAATTGTATCAGAAGAAGCCGGGATTGCCTCAATCATAAGAGGGGTATCGTCCGCTTCAAATCCGAATTCAAATGCTGCCTGTTGCATCATATCCTGGAAAAGTGATTTTGCTTTTTCTGTTCCATAAGCCAATTCACTCAGTTTGAGTTCACGCTCGGCTAAATCAGCACGCGTCAGCGTACAACGAATTTGGTTATCATTTAGTTTTTCAATTTTCATATAATCACTTCCTATCTGCAAATAAAAATATTTACTCAATTATTAGTATAAACAAAAACAAAAAATATGTAAAGAAATTTAAAGAAAATACTTGAAAAGGAAAATATTACTATTTATAATGAGAGTGCAAGAAGATAGTCTTTCCATGTAACTATGTTTATATAGAAGAAGGAGGGATTTATGTTCGGAATAATATTAAGAAGTCTTATTTTTATAGTCTAAAGAGTCATATTAAAAGTTATCTGTAATTTGTTGTAAACAATATCAAGAAGAATATCTGTCATTTCAGACAAAATATCAGCAAAAGACAACACATAACAAAAAGAAAAAAGAGAAACTGTAAATTAAAGTACTGTCTTCTTGCCAGCCCAGAAGATAATTTTAATATATCACAATCCTTATGGAATATCGGAGGGCCATAGTTACAAGAAAAGAAGGGTCATAACATGGAGCAAGAAGATAAAGCATATCGGGAACTGTTTACGGAGTTGTCACAATATGAGAGATACGGAGTACCCATGTCCATAGATGGGGAAAGTGCAAGTCCGATGCAGATAGCAGCGGCACACATGGTAAAAGAAAGCGGCGGCTACATGCGGGACTATATATGGGATAAAGACGGTCATATGGAAGAACTTCATTTTCATGAGATTAAAAGTGTGGAATAGAATTACAATACCCCTCGTAAGACAAAACCTTTTAATGTGACGAAAATTGTCGAAATAGTTAATGACGTATGCCGAAATAATTGTTATAATGTACTGGAATAGGAGGTGCGTCATGAACGAAAGAGACAGAAGGGAACAAATAAGGCGCAGAAGATATTCCCGAAAGAGAAGACAACGTTCTTTGCTCATTAAAGTTTGTATTTTCATTATACTGGCACTGGTTGTTTTATGTGGAACTATATTGTGGAAAAAATACAGTCCATCGGATAAAAAAGCGAATAGAAAAGAATATTATGGTATTACGAATGAAGAGCAGCTTGCGGTAATAGTGAATAATCAGATTTTAGAGCCGAAAGGCAAGATGATTGACGGAACGCTATATCTGGAATATTCTGCAGTCAGAGATTACGTCAACGAAGGATTTTATTGGGACGCAAATGAGAATCTTTTATTGTATACTTTGCCAAATGACATGGTGTCCGTATCTGTTGGAAGTCGCGAATATGCAGTGTCAAAAGAGAAGAAAAGTGAAGAGTATGTTATTCTCAAGACAGAGGGAAGTACGGCATATATTGCGCTTGATTTTGTAAAGAAATATACGGATATAGAATATAAAATGTATAAAAGCCCTAATCGTATAGTGATTCAGAGTGACTGGAGCGACGCGAAAGTGGCAACAACGAAAAATAATTCTGCGATTCGTATGCGGGCAGGAGTGAAGAGCCCTATTCTTACGGAAACAAAATCAGATGATGTTGTGAGAATTATTGAAAAAGAAGGAAAGTGGAGAAAAGTCCGCACAAATGACGGCTTTGTCGGTTACATTAAGCAGAGTGATCTGAAAGACGAAAAGACAAAGACGTATAAACGTGAATTTAAGGAAGAAAAGTTTACTAACATTAAGAAGGACTATACAATCAACATGGCATGGCATCAGGTAAGTTCGCGTTCTGCGAATAATCAGGTGCTGGAGATGATTGCCAATACAAAGGGGCTTACAACACTTTCACCTACATGGTTCAGCGTAAAGGATACAAAGGGAAACATTACTTCCATCGCAAGTTCCGAATATGTGAACTATGCACATCAGTCCAATATAGAAGTATGGGGGCTGGTAAGAAATTTTGATCCTCTAAATCAGGAGGGAATTAAAACTTCAGAAGAGACACATGAACTGTTAAGCCGCACTTCAAGCAGGGAGAATCTGACAAACCAGTTGATTTCAGAGGCTCTTCAGGTTGGCTTGGACGGAATTAATGTAGACTTTGAGACAGTTGCCGAAAAGACGGGTGAACATTATATCCAATTTATCCGTGAATTGTCCGTGAAATGCAGAAAGAACGGTATTGTCCTGTCGGTAGATAACTATGTACCGAAGGGATATAATGCACATTATCACCGCAAAGAACAGGGAATTGTAGCAGATTATGTTATTATCATGGGATATGATGAACATTTTGCAGGTTCATATGAGAGTGGTTCAGTAGCCTCCATCGGATATGTGAAGGAGGGCATTCAGGAGACTCTGAAAGACGTTCCGGCAAGTAAAGTGATCAATGCGATGCCACTGTATACAAGACTTTGGAAAGAAGTTCCAAAGACGGAGGCAGAACTTTCGGAGCAGGCGGGAACGGAAGCGGGAAAATATTCCACGAAAGTAACAAGTGAAACAGTTTCCATGAAGAGAACAGACAAAGTTCTTGAGCAGTTTGGTGCAGAAGCGAAATGGGACAGCAAAACAGGTCAGAACTATGCACAATGGGAGAAAGACGGCGCGACCTACAAGATTTGGCTGGAAGATGAAAAATCTATAGAAGAAAAATTAAAAGTCATGAAAGCGAATAAACTGGCGGGTACGTCAGTCTGGAAACTGGGCTTTGAATCTCAGGGACTTTGGGAACTAATTTTAAAATATGTAAATTAGACATTCCCTCTGTGGCATATATTTTAACAATAAATGTCACAGAGGGGATTTTTTTGTATCGTAAAACAAAATTATTGATGGCAGTTGTACTGATTGGCGCATCGTTTCTGATGGGAAAAACATTGAGTGTCCATGTATCGGGAAATCAGATAAAAAAAGGAAAAAGTATTGTTGTTTTGGACGCGGGGCATGGATATACCGATCCCGGCAAAATAGGGATAAACAAGAAAAAGGAAAAAGACATAAATTTAAGTATCGCAAAAAAAGTGGAAAAGAAGTTAAAAAAACAAAACATTATTGTTAAGATGACAAGAAGGGAGGATAAAGGGTTAGGCGATACAAAGATAGCCGATATGAAGGAGAGGGTAAAACGAATTAACAATACAAAACCGAATCTTGCAGTCAGTATTCATCAGAACAGTTATACGCAGGAGTCGGTGAAGGGGGCTCAGGTTTTTTATTTTACACACTCTAAAGAGGGAAAAGAGGCTGCAGAAGTAATGCAGGAGATGTTTCGTCTGTTTGATAAGGAGAATAAAAGAGTTTGTAAGGGAAATAATACATATTACATGTTGAGAAAGACGGAAGTCCCTACAATTATTGTGGAATGCGGATTTTTGAGCAACTGGGAGGAGGCGGAGAAACTTTCTACAAAAGAATATCAGGAGAAAGTAGCACAGGTTATCTGTGATGGTATTATACATATTTTACAAAAACAAGAGGAATAGATACTGTGGGTTTTTTTTTCAGGGCAATAATGGTATAATAAAAGTTATGAAAACAATAATAACAAAAGTAGACAAAAACCAAATAGAGAAAGAAGTCATAGAGCAGGCAGGAAAAATTATACAAGAAGGAGGTTTAGTTGCCTTCCCAACGGAAACGGTATATGGACTTGGGGCAAATGCACTCGACGAGGAGGCGGCAAAGAAAACGTATGAGGCAAAAGGCAGACCTTCGGATAATCCTCTGATTATTCATATCGCAGACATCAGCCATCTGAATAAGATTGTTCAGAATATCTCTAAGAAGGCAATGGATCTGGCGGAAGTATTTTGGCCGGGCCCGCTTACAATGATTTTTGAGAAGTCGGATATAGTACCATACGGAACGACAGGCGGATTGGACACGGTTGCTGTCCGTATGCCTGATGATATAATTGCGCGGGAATTGATTTTAGAAGGGGGAGGATATATTTCTGCCCCAAGCGCTAACACTTCGGGACGTCCAAGTCCAACAACGGCAAAACATGTTGAGGAAGACATGAGCGGAAGGATTGACATGATTTTGGACGGGGGAAGTGTGGATATCGGCGTGGAATCGACGATTGTGGATATGACGGCAGAGCCGCCGATGATTTTAAGACCGGGGGCGGTGACCCAGAGAATGCTTGAGGAAGTCATTGGGGAAGTGCAGGTGGATAAGACACTTCTCGGTGAGGAGACGAGTGAAGCGCCGAAAGCGCCGGGAATGAAGTACCGTCACTATGCACCGAAAGCGCAGTTGAAGATTGTGCAGGGAACACTGAAAGACGAAGTGCATGCAATTAAACAACTTGCTTATGAGAAGACAAAAAAAGGAAAAAAGGTAGGTATTATTGCCAGCACGGAGACTGCCCCTCAATATACGGCAGGGCTGATTAAGCCGATAGGAACAAGAGAAAATCAAAGTTCCATTGCCAAAAATTTATATAAAGTGTTGAGAGAGTTCGATGATGAAAATGTAGATTGTATTTACAGTGAATCTTTTTCTGTTGACGGAATCGGAAGCGCAATTATGAACCGATTGGAGAAAGCAGCGGGACATCAGATTATTGATGCCAATGAGATTGCGTCGAAGCAGAAGTTCAGAAGAGTTGTCTTTGTCAGCAAAAGTGACAACAGCAGAGGGCCAATGGCGGCGGAATTATTGAGAAATCATGATTTGATTCAGGAGTATGATATAGAGTCAAGGGGAATGATCGTACTGTTTCCGGAACCGGCAAATCAGAAGGCGGAGGCCATTATGAAAAGTCAGCAGATGACACTGGAAGGCCATGAGGCAGTTGCCTTTAGTGAGGCGGACTTAGACGAGGATACACTTGTTCTGACACTTGAGGAGAACCAGAAATGGAAAATTGTTACCGATTATGAGTATGTAAAACATGTTTATACATTGGGAGAATATGTGGAGATTGATAAAGAAGTGCCATCAGCCTACGGGCAGCCGTTGGTGGAATATGGCAAGTCTTTTGAAATATTAAAAGAAATGATAGAAAAACTTGCAGAAAAATTAAATGCAGAAGCAAGGAAATAGGAATATGGAGGAAAACTATGGCAAAAGTACATGTAATGGAACACCCATTAATCCGTCACAAAATTAGTTATATCAGAAGAGCAGACTTAGGTTCAAAAGATTTTAGGGAAATGATCAGCGAGATTGCTATGCTCATTTGTTATGAGGCAACAAGAGACTTAAAATTGCAGGACGTAACAATTCAGACACCGATCTGTGAGACTGTTGAAAAGGAACTTGCAGGAAAGAAACTTGCGGTCGTGCCTATTTTGAGAGCAGGGCTTGGTATGGTGGAAGGAATGCTGGCAATGATTCCGGCAGCAAAAGTAGGACATATCGGATTATATCGCGATCCTGATACTCTTGAACCTGTAGAATATTATTGTAAACTGCCGGCAGACTGCGAAGAGAGAGATGTTTTTGTAGTGGATCCGATGTTGGCGACAGGAGGCTCAAGTGTGGCGGCAATCCAGATGTTAAAGGATAAGGGAGTAAAAAATATCCGTTTTCTATGTATCATCGCAGCACCTGAAGGAGTTGAACGCATGCAGAAAGAGCACCCTGATGTAGACATTTATATCGGCGCTTTAGACAAGCAGTTAAATGAACACGGATATATTGTTCCGGGACTTGGAGATGCGGGGGACCGTATATTTGGTACAAAATAGTACAGAAGGTGAAAAAATGAGTGAAAAAAGAAACGATTATATTTCATGGGACGAGTATTTTATGGGAGTTGCAATGTTGTCCGGAATGCGTTCAAAAGATCCAAGCACGCAGGTAGGGTGCTGCATTGTAAGTCAGGATAATAAAATTCTTTCAATGGGCTATAACGGATTGCCAAAAGGCTGCTCAGATGATGAGTTCCCGTGGACGAGAGAGGGCCAAGATCCGCTGGAGACAAAGTATGTGTACACGGTACATAGTGAGTTGAATGCTATTTTGAATTACAGTGGGGGAAGTCTTGCAGGAGCAAAACTGTATGTATCTCTTTTTCCATGTAATGAATGTGCAAAAGCAATTATCCAGTCAGGCATCAAAGAAGTTGTCTATGACAGTGATAAATATGCGGATACGGCATCAGTTATGGCGTCAAAGCGAATGATGGACTGTGCGGGAGTTCGTTATCATCAATATCACCGTACAGGAAGAAGAATTGAAATAGAACTGTAAAGGAGTGTCGCAAAATAACTGATTAAGTTCAGTTATGGAGCGATGCTCCTAACTTTTTGCAAAAAATAGAGATGATTTTTTGTATAGAAAAGGGAGCGCTGCTCCATAGGTGATTCTCACCTATTTTGCAACGCCCCCTTTTAACTGATTTTTTTTGCCTGCTTCAGAAGAAAATGATAACGTTTTAATGCTGCGTTACTCTCAAAAATGTAACAGTCAATTAAATCGGGATCGAGTACATTTTGAAAGTTTATATAAGCGTTATCCATATCGGCTTTTACTTTTTCAATTTCTTTAAGTAAGACGGTATCCTGTATAGGTGTGTTTGTATGTTCCCGATATACGACCTTTGCTTTTCGTTTCTTTTGAAATAGTTTCATATGCCCTCCCGCTTTCCAATGATAACTTATTGCTTCTATTTCTAGTATAGTCATGGAAGACAGGTTTCATACACGGATAAGAAAATATTGGATTTTAGGAGAAAAGAGGAATGAAATAATACGGATTTGTATAGATATGAAGTGAGGGGGATAGGGAAATGGAAAAGGAACATTCAGGGTTTATTATTAATTTTATCATTCGGGCAGTTATTGGGATAGGGCTTATTTTCTTTATCAACGAATATCTTTCTTACAGACAGATAGAGATTGCGGTGGGTATTAATCCGGTCTCCGTTTTACTGTCAGGATTTTTAGGTGCGCCGGGCGTTGCCCTGCTTTATGGCATATTAGTATACCAAATTTTGTAGAGTTTTTACAAAGTTTCGGAAAATCATATTAAACTATGGACAAGAGGAGAAAACAGATTTATAATACAACTCACAAGTCACATAGATTCTAAGACAATCAGTCCATTCGGACAATGACAATCCAACAGGAGAATTGAATATAGGATAAGGAGGAGATTGTGAGGAGCAGATGTTTTGTTATTTGCGACAGTGAAATCGTGTATGCGGAGAAATTGTCTTTTATTTTAGGAAAGAAAATAGATTTTCCGGTATATGTCTGTTCTGCAAAAGAGCAAATCGAGAAAATAGCAAATGAGATTCCAATTGAGATACTGCTTTTGGACGAAAGATTTGCAGAGAAGGTACAGACGGATATAGCGAGAAAGGTGATTTATCTCACGCGGGAGCGAGGAAAAGTGGAAGAAAAACAGGCGATCTATAAATATCAGTCGGCTGACAATATACTTTCAGACATACTCAATGTTTATGCGGAGGAGGACAGAGACATACTCAGGCAGAACAGATATAAGGAGTGTACATTTATCGGAGTATATTCGCCTGTGCATCGCATTGGAAAGACTGCTTTTGCCATTGCGCTTGGAAGAGAACTTGCGAAAAGGGAGCGGGTTTTATACTTGAATCTTGAGGAATATTCCGGTTGGGAAGAGCGAATGATGGTAAAAACTTCTCAGACGCTTGCAGATTTACTTTATTACGCGAGGCAGGAAAACAGCAGAATAGGTACAAAGATAGGAGTAATGGCAGAGAAAACCGGACAGTTGGAATATATTGCTCCAATGAAGATAAGCGAAGATTTAAAACAGGTTACTTATGAGGAGTGGCAGGAGTTATTCAGGCAGTTATCACATTTGCGGCTGTACAGAAAAATCATTATTGATTTTGGTGAATGTGTGCAGGGATTATGGAGTCTGCTGAATATTTGTCACAAAATATATATGCCTGTAAGCAGACAGCGGGAATCATCGGCAAAAATATTACAGTTTGAACAAAATGCAGATATTCTCGGATACGGAGGAGTGTTGGACAAGACCGTGCAGTTGGAAATACCTGAAAACTTAGAAAAGTATGTGAGAGACTTACTAAAGAAGGAGGGAAAACAAAGTGATACAGGCAGAACAGTTTCATGGGAAGATATTGGAAAAGATTGATCTGTCAGAGGAGATAGATGATGAGGAACTGACGGAGGTCATCTATCAGGTTTTGGAGGAATACAGTGAAAAACAATATATTTCTTTGCAGGACAAAGTGGAAGTGGGGCAGGAATTATTTAATGCCTTTCGCAAACTGGATATTTTGCAGAACTTAATTGAAGATGAAAATATTACAGAGATTATGATTAATGGAAACCAAAATATTTTTATCGAGAGGGAAGGAAAAATCATTCTCAGTGATAAGCGATTTATTTCCAAAAAGAAACTGGAAGATGTCATTCAACAGATTGTGGCTGAAACAAATCGAATTGTCAACGAGGCAACGCCCATTGTAGACACAAGGCTTTCGGACGGTTCACGAGTCAATATCGTTTTATATCCGATTGCGTTAAACGGCCCGATTGTCACTATCCGTAAATTTCCAAAGGAAAGTATTACATTGGAGAAATTACGGCAGTGGGGTGCGGTCAGCCAAGAAATCATTTCATTTTTACAAATCTTAATACAATCAAAATATAACATTTTTATCAGTGGTGGTACGGGAACCGGAAAGACCACATTTCTAAATGCGTTATCGCAATACATACCAAAAGACGAAAGAGTTATCACAATTGAAGACAATGCGGAACTACAAATAAAAGAACTTCCCAATCTTGTCAGTTTGGAGGCAAGAATGGCAAATATAGAAGGCGTTGGGGAAATCAGTATTCGTGACTTAATTAAAACGGCGCTGAGAATGCGCCCGGACAGAATTATTGTAGGGGAAGTAAGAGGGGCGGAAGTCATTGATATGCTTCAGGCAATGAATACGGGGCACGACGGTTCTTTAAGTACGGGACATGCCAACAGTTCAAAGGATATGATAACAAGGCTTGAAACAATGGTACTTATGGGAATGGACCTTCCTCTTCCGGCAATTCAGCGACAAATTGCATCGGGGGTGGATATATTGATTCATCTTGGCAGATTTCGCGATAAGAGCAGGAAACTGATTTCCATTGAAGAAATTACAGGGTGTGGCAGTGAAGGCGTTCGGTTAAATATGTTGTACCAGTTTCAGGAGACAGAAGAAAAAGGAGGCAGAGTAAAAGGAAAGTGGGTAAAAATACATGAGATGGAAAACAGAGGAAAACTATTGGCAGCAGGATATGAGAAACAGGGATAGACTGTTGGCGATAGTGAAAGGACTAGGCGGAATAGGAATACTGGCATATTTATTTTACCATTCGTGGATAGGGTATGCTGCTTTATTACCTCTTTTATTTCTTTATTATCGGACATGGAAGAAAGAGTATGCAAAGAGGAGAAAAGAGAAGTTCCAAAAACAGTTTAAGGAGGCTTTGCAGTCTCTGCGGACAGTGTTAAATGTAGGATATTCCATTGAGAATGCAATTCGTGAAGTGAAAAAAGAGATGACAACACTGTATGGGGAAGATGCGCTTATTACAAAAGAATTTTCTTACTTAGTCAGACAATTAGAGATGAACATTCCGGTGGAGCAGGCATGGAAAACATTTGCAGACAGGGTAGAGATGAGTGAAGTGACACATTTTGTCACAATACTTTCGACAATTAAGCGAAGTGGCGGAGATATGATTGCGGTTCTGAGACAAACGATAGAAACAATTTGTATGAAACTGGAAGTGCAGCAGGAAATCTATACAATCATTGTGGCAAAACAGATGGAATTTCACATTATGTCGGCAATTCCCATGGGAATCATTGTCTACCTGAAAATGAGTTTTCCTGAATTTTTATCTGTACTTTATCAGGAATTAGTTGGAAAGGTCGTGATGACAGTCTGCCTGCTTATTTATTTTGCGGCGTATCAATGGGGAAAGAAGATATTGGAAATCGAGGTGTAACGTGGACAATAAGATAAAAAAGAAAATGTTTCTTGCCGGAGGAGTGACGCTTATTCTCTCAATAGGGTGTCTTTTGGTGGAAACAGGCAGTCGAAATGTAAGTACGGTAGAGAGAAACGGGTATGGAAAAGGTGAAAGGCAGGAAACATACAAAGTGACGGTCGGGGATATTTTAAAAAATGAATCGTTGGACATTGAGGTCGGGGAGGAAGAGTATACGGTTGAGGAAATCCGCAGGGTATTTAAAAGGACAATGGATCAATTGGAAAAAATAGTGTTGGCGGACAACAAAAGTGCCGATCATGTGGAAAGCAATTTGAATTTCATTGGCGAGATGCCCGATGTTCCAATCAGAATCGTTTGGGAGACCGACAGAAGTGAGATTATAAATGCGCAGGGCGAAATTCAGGAAGAAAATCTTTCAAAAGAGGGAGAGCAGGTGGAAATAAAAGGCTGCCTTTCTTACGGGGAGGAAGAGTGCATGTATGTGATGAATGTGATGGTTTATCCGAAAACATTGAGTAAAAAAGAGAAAGTACTGACAGAGATTCAAAATAAAGTGCGTTCTTCGGACAGAAAAAGTAAAAATAAATCCGCCATGCACCTTCCCGATGAAGTCGGAGGAGAAAAAATTATCTGGAAGAAAACAACAGATTATACATTTCTCTACATATTAGTTTTGGGCGGGGTGTGTACAGTTGCGATTTATACAAGGGAAAAGGAGGAGAAGAAGAAAAGAGAAAAGCAAAGGAGAGAGCAGATGATTATCGATTATCCTGAGATAATCAGTCAGTTATCACTGCTTATCGGATCGGGAATGACGATAAAAAATGCGTGGAAGAAAATACTTTTTCATTATGAAAACAGGAAAAAGAAGGAGGTTAGGTTTGCATATGAGGAGATGTATTGCGCTATGAGGGAAATGCAGGGAGGAATGACCGAATCAGAAAGTTATGAGCGGTTTGGAAAACGGTGCGGCATTTCTTCCTACATGAAACTTGGGACAACTCTTTCCCAAAATGTAAGAAAGGGGGCGAAGGGACTGACGGAATTATTGGAAAAAGAAACGAAAGAAGCGTTGGAAACAAGAAAACAGAGAGCAAAACAGTACGGGGAAAAAGCAGGTACAAAACTACTTTTGCCGATGAGCATGATGCTGATTGTCGTGTTAGTGATTGTAATTGTGCCGGCATTTTTGTCCATATCTATTTAGGAGGAAACAGTATGAGCAGAATAAGATTATTTTGGAGCACATTGAAAAATGACAGAGGAATCGGAGTGGTGGAAGTTATTTTGATTTTGGTCGTTTTAATCGGTCTTGTAATTATTTTTAAATCACAACTGACAGAACTTGTCGAGTCCATTTTTGAGAAGATTACAAGTGAAAGTTCCGGTATTTAAAGGAGAGACAATGAAAAAAGGTGAAGTCACGGCTTTTCTAAGCATTTTGTTTCTCCTATTTCTATCACTGACGGCAACCGTTATTGAGAGTGCGTCGGTGCAGATAACAAAGAATAAAAGAAGAGGAGATGTGGATATGGCGCTGGAGTCGGTGTTTGCAGAGTATCAGAAGGAGATGATGGAAACCTATGATGTTTTCGCATTGGACGGCACTTATGAAAGCAGTACCTTTTCTGAGAAAAACATTCTGGACAGATTGAAATTTTATGGCGCCGGAAACGGAAGATATAAGATAGAGAGAATACAGTTGTTGAGCGATGATTCCGGAAGAGCATTCCGCGAACAGGCAATTGCCTGTATGAAGCAGAAAACGGGGATTGGAATTGTGGAGGAACTTGCCGGTGAAACATCAGAATGGGAAGAGCAGGAAAGAAATCAGGAGGAATCTCAGAAGGAGGAAAAGGAAGTGACGGACAGTTTGGAAGAGTCACTTGCAGAAGCCAAGCAGGAACTTCCAACGGAAGATAATCCGATAGAAGTTGTCTCTGATATTAAGAGCCGCGGTTTGTTGCAGGTTGCCGTGCCAAAAGATATACATATTTCAGAAAAGGCGATTCGGCTGCAGGAACTGCCGTCAAACCGAAAACTGAAAAAAGGGAGAGGCACGTTTAAAATACGAAAAGAAAAAAGCGAAACAATGTCTAAACTATATTTTACGTCATATTTACTGGAGAAGTTTTCGGCAGTGGACAAGCCTGATGACAAGAAAAAATTATCTTATGAATTAGAATATGTGATTGGTGGAAAGGAAAGCGACAGAGAAAATCTGGATATAGTTGTTACACGGCTTGTCGCTATGCGTTTTCCGGCAAATTACGGGTTCCTTTTAGGGGACAGTACGAAAAAGGCGGAGGCAGAGGCGATGGCAGCCACTTTGGCAGGAGTGATTGCTCTTCCGGCATTGGTGGGGATTATTAAGCAGGCAATATTACTGGCGTGGGCATTTGGAGAAAGCATAATGGACGTCCGTTCGCTTTTGGCAGGCGGGAAAGTGGAGTTAGTTAAAAGAAAAGAAAACTGGCAGTTACAGTTATCCTCTCTGTTGAATTTAGGAAAAGAGGAGGGAGATGTACAGAAAAAAGAAACTGGGCTTTCTTACAGAGAGTATTTACGCATGCTGCTTTTCCTGCAGAAAGAAGATGAGTGTACGATGAGAAGTCTGGATATTATTGAAATGAATATACGGCAGAAAAAAGGAGAGTTTTTCCGAATAGATTCCTGTGTAAGTAAACTGGAAATAAAAAGTATTTGTAAAATACGGGAGAGAATTACATATCAGTTCTCCACTTTATATGGATATCAATAAGAGAAAAGAGGTGAATAATGATGTCCTTTCTATTTATAAATTCCCAAAAGACATTAAAACATCAAAAAAAGAATAACAGAAGGAAGGAGGAAGACTCTACTAAGACACAATCCATAACATCTTATTTCCCAAAAAAAGTAGAGAGGGCATCATTATTCACCTCTTTTAAAGGAAGTATTACCGTAGAAGCGTCTATGGCAGTTCCACTGTTCTTTTTGGCAATCTGTTGTCTTTGTTACCTTTTAGAAGTCATGTCAATTCAAATGACCATCAGGTCTGCCCTAGATGAGATAGGACGAAAAACTGCTGAAGAAATATACGTCAAACCTTTTATTTTTCCGGGGGAACTGGAAGAGAAAATGGTTGCTCATATTGGAAAAGAACGGTTGGACAGAAGTGTTATAGCAGATGGAAGTCAGGGATTAGATTTAAGCGGGACAACACTGTCAGGGAAAAGCAAGATTATCAAAATGTGTGTAGAGTATAAAATCAAACTGCCGGTATATACTTTCGGAAAACTTGCATTATCCTGTAAGGAGGAATTTCGACTGAAAAGTTGGACGGGATATGAAAAAGAATTCGGATTTCAGGACAAAGAAGATATTGTTTATGTGACCGAGACAGGCATGGTCTATCATAGGGATAATCAATGTACATATTTAGATTTATCCATTCGTACGGCAGGGAAAAAAGATATTGCACAGTTGAGAAATGAGAATGGAGAGAAATATAGAACTTGTGAGAAGTGTGGAAAGAAAGCGGGAAAAAATGTATATATCACGAATCAGGGAAACCGCTATCACAGTTCAATAGGCTGTAGCGGATTGAAAAGAAAAATATATGCCATACCTATTTCTGAGGCGCAAGGGAAAGGAGAATGTTCGAGATGTGGGGAATGATATTTCTTTTGATTTGTGCAATGTGGGATTTGCGTGTAAAAAGAATCCCGACCTATCTGCTTTGGATTGGAACAGCCGGGACAATGATTTTCAATATTTTTTTCTATAAGGGAAATCTGTTTAATCCCCTTGGCGGTCTTATCATCGGCGGTGTCTGTCTTTTTATCAGTAAAGTGACGGACGAGGCATTGGGCTATGGAGACAGTTTTATTATCTGCCTGCTGGGAAGTTATGCGGGATTTTTAAAAACTCTTTGGACTGTGACACTTGCTTTTACAGTGGTCGGTCTGTTTTCCCTGATTTTTCTTATGAGAAAAGGTGACTACAGAAAAAGGACAATACCATTTATCCCCTTTTTGGTAATATCGTATATGGGAGTGATGTATGTATGAAGATGATGAAAGGAAGTCTGATGGTGGAAGCAGCATATATTATGCCCGTGATTTTTCTAAGTTTTATTGCAGGGCTGTATATGCTGTTTTACTTTCATGATAAAAATATTCTTCTCGGAGCAGGGTATGAAACGGTGGTTGTGGGTAGTGAGAAGATGAGGTGGAATGAAGAAAACATAGAGGAGAAAATGGAGGAGTTTTTTCATAAGAGGGTAAAAGGGAAAATGATTTTCTTTTCTAAACCTAAAGTAACTGTGCAGTATGAAAAAGAAGAACTGGTATTACGGGCATATGCTAAAAAGAAAAGAATGGCTTTAAAGATAGAACAAAAGAAGACGGTGAGAATGCCGGAAAGATATATAAGAAAGAAAAGGAAGGTCTATGGAAAGTAAGTATAAACGGGATTGCAAGCATATGTATTTTATTCTGGAAAGACCGGAGTTCTATGAGGAAGATTATCAAATGAAGATGATGAAAGAGAATCGAATCGAGGGACTTTTGCAGGTTGCCGGTCAGGGAATAAATGGAAAAAGCCAGTATAATTATGAGATTAGTGGAAAAGTATCCGTGAAATCCATCTATGAAAAAATGGTGATAGAAAAGGAGGAACTGGAGAATTTTCTTCGACAGTTTTTAAGTCTGCTTAGTCAGATAGAAAACTATCTCTTGAATGTAAACTGCATTCTACTGGAACCGGAATATATTTTTTACGAGGAGGGAAAATACTTCTTCTGCTATCTTCCTATAGAGGAAGAGGAATTCTGTTACAGATTCCATTGTCTTACGGAATACTTTGTAAGTAAGATTAATCATAAAGAACAGGAAGCCATTTTGCTTGCATATGAATTACACAAGGCAACAATGGAAGAGAATTACAGTCTGGAAAAAATTATAGAGCAGGCGATGGCTGCGAGTGTAAAAGAAACAAAAAAGGAAAGAGAGATGGAAGAAGAGTATGAAGATGATTGGATTGACTTTGAAGAGCAGCAGGAAAAACAAGGGAATATCATAGAAGAAAAATGGAAATCATGGAAGAAAAAATGGGGTAGAAGAAAGACGGAAAAATGGGGAGAATGGGAGCAAGATTAGTGTGATATAAAACAGGTAAAAATGCGGTTGTGAAAATAGCAGATAGAGGATATAATGGAGATATAAATTCAGAAGGAGGAATGATATGCCGATAAAGAAGAGACCAATTATAACGATTGGAATTATCGCAATTAATATTCTCGTGTTTGTATGGCTGTCTTTTTTTGGAATGACAGAAGATGGCAGTTATATGCTGGAACACGGAGCGATGTTTGTTCCACTCGTACTGGGAAATCATGAATATTATCGTCTGATAACCAGCATATTTTTACATTTTGGATTTGCACATTTAATGAATAACATGGTTATGCTTTTTTTCCTTGGAAGTATATTGGAGGAGGAAATCGGCAGTTTCAAATATCTTTTATTATATTTTGTAAGTGGCGTGGCAGGGAACATTCTGTCAGCGTTCATGGACCTGAAAACAGGAGAATTTGTCATATCGGCAGGTGCATCGGGAGCGATTTTCGGCGTAATTGGAGCATTGTTGATTATTGTAGCGAAAAATCACGGTCATTTGCGAACATTGGACGGAAAAGGAATGGTATTTATGGTTGTCTGCAGTCTGTATCATGGTTTTACAAGCACAGGTGTAGATAATATGGCGCACATCGGTGGCCTGCTATCAGGAATCCTTCTCGCATTTATCCTGTATCGGAAGCGTCAGAGTAAAAGAAGTACTGTGGAATGGAATTGATTTTACATAGACGGTTCCGTGGTGTGCTTCTGTAACTGCTTTAACGATCGCCAGTCCAAGACCGGTTCCGTTTTCTTTATAAGTGGTAAAAGGCGTGAAAATATCAGAGAGATGACTTTGGGGAATTCCACAACCGTTATCTTTTATGTGCAGAATGATAGATTCATCTTTGGATTGTGCGGAAAAATAAATTTTTCCGTCGGGTTTTACGGCATCTCGTGCATTGGTTAGAAGATTTAACAGCGCTTCTTGTAACTTTATTGGATCACCTGCTATATTCGGAAGATTTTGTTCGATATTTGAAGTGAGTTCAATGGAACTTTCGGTCAATGTTGTTGCGAAAGACAAAATGAGCCGGTTGAAAAAATCAGTAGTGTGAATGACTGTTTTATGTAAGCGGGTTCCATTATTATATAGGGACAGTTCTTCCAGAAGAGTTTTCATAAAGGAAATATCTTCTAACATTTGTTTCCAGTAGGCAAAGTGCGTAACTTCCGGGTGCTGTTTTTGGATTAACTGTAAAGTGCTTGAAATAAGAGTGAGAGGATTTCTTATTTCATGGCTGATTTTGCTTATGGTGAGTTGTTGAAAATCCAATAATTTTTGAATTAACATATAATTGTCGGAGTTTTCATTCATCAATCTGTGTAATTGTTTTTCATCGTCTAATGTGAACATATCTAACCCTCCTGCAAAAAAGTGTAACATTGGGCAGGAGCGGATTCAATAAAAAGAAGAGAACAAATTTCGACAAATAAATCATAGAAGAAAAGAGGAAAAGAAATGAGAGATAATAATTGTATTTTTTGTAAGATAGCAAATGGGGAGATTCCATCTGCAACGATATATGAAGACGAAGATTTTCGTGTGATTTTAGACCTATCGCCGGCATCAAAGGGACATGCATTGATTCTTCCAAAAGAACATTATGCAAATTTGTTTGAATTAGATGACGAAAAGGCAGGCAAGGTATTGGTTGTAGCAAAGAAAGTAATTACAAAAATGAAAGAGATTTTAAATTGCGATGGTTATAATCTTGTGCAGAATAACGGAGAGGCGGCAGGTCAGACAGTAAATCATTTTCATTTACACCTCATTCCAAGATATGAGGGTGATAATGTGGGACTTCAATGGAATCCCGGTACATTGACTGAGAAAGTCAAAGAAGAAATTTTATTGAAATTTCAATAAATTGTAATACAGACAGAGAAAGATAGTAGTAATGAATGAGATAGAAAGTGCAAAAAGAAAATTTACCGGTAACATAAAATTCGACAGTATATACGGAAGAAACAGAAATAAAGTATTTCAGACTGCAATGTACTATACGAAGAGAATGGAAATTGCAGAGGAGATTACACAAGAGATTTTTGTGGACATGTATGTGGGAATCGATAAAATAGATGAGGCAAAAGTAGATAACTGGTTACTCACTGTTACAAAGAATAAATCATTAAATTGGCTGCACAAACTGGAAGCAGAGGTAAGAAGACTGGAATATTTGCAGGAAAACGGAGAACTGCTGAGTGAGAGTGCGGAATATAGTGTATTGGAGAAAGAACGCAAACAGGATTTTGGACTTTTGAGTCAGGAAATATTTTGTGAGTTATACAAAGAAAATGAAAGATGGTATGAGGTAGTTAGCGGCATTTACTGTTCAGGTAAAACGTATACAGAGGTTGCAGATGAACTTCATGTAAGTAAAGATGTTGTATATGCAATTATCTATAGAGCGAGACGCTGGATAAAGAGGAACTATGGCAAGCGGTATGAGAAAATATTTGAATAATGGCAGAGGTGCATTGATTTAAATAAAAATAGAATGTGCGATGCACATTCTATTTTATTATTGAGAGACTTCTTCGATTAATCTAATAATCGTATCAATGGAGTTCTGTTGTAAAGACTGACTCATCGCATTGACGTAAGAGTCGCGATTATCGTATAAACTATGAATAGAAGCAAGAAGTTTTTCGTTACTTAAATCTTCTTCTTCAATGACGATACTAAATCCCTGACGCTCAAAAGAGTGGGCATTTAAAATCTGATCTCCCCGGCTTGCGTTAGCAGAAAGCGGAATTAATAAATTTGGTTTGCGAAGAGCAAGCAATTCGCAAATGGCATTTGCACCGGCGCGGGAAATAACAATATCCGTTAAGGCGAAGATGTCCTTTAATTCATTCTGAACGTATTCAAATTGTACGTAGCCGTTCAGATGATTCAATGACGGATCCACTTTATTTTTACCGCACAGGTGAATTACCTGGAATTTTTGCAGCAGTTCAGGCAGGATAGCCCGCACAGCGTCATTTACAACTACAGATCCTAAACTTCCGCCGATAATGAGAATAACAGGTTTATCTTCCGTAAGCCCGCAGAATTTTAATGCGGCAGCCCTGTCTCCGGCCAGCAGTTCCTGACGAATCGGAGAGCCGGTAAGGAGAGCCTTCTCTTTCGGTAAGTATTCCAATGTCTCAGGAAAATTGCAACATACTTTTGTTGCGGAAGGTATGGAAAGTTTGTTTGCCAGTCCCGGAGTCATATCTGATTCATGAATAATCGTTGGAATATGATGGCGTTTTGCAGCCATAACAACGGGAACAGATACAAATCCGCCTTTGGAGAAGACAACATCAGGTTTCAAAGATTTCATTAGTTTATTCGCTTCGTTTAACCCTTTTACAATGCGGAAAGGATCTGAAAAGTTCTTTAGACTAAAATAACGGCGTAATTTTCCGGACGAGATACCGTGATAGGCAATACCTAATTGTTCGATTAGTTCTTTTTCAATACCGGTGTAAGAGCCGATATAATGAATGTCATAGTTTAACTCTTTTAAACGTGGTAATAAAGCAATGTTGGGAGTAACGTGTCCGGCAGTTCCTCCCCCGGTAAGTATAATTCGTTTCATAAAATAAATTCCCTCCGAAATACAGTATATAAGATTTATATTAAACAGATTTCAAAAAAAGGTCAAGGGAAATGAAAAACAGAGAATAGAAGAAGAGGTGAAGCATGAATAAGAAAGAAGACATAACTGCACAGTATTCTGACGAAGAATTACAAAGAGAGGCAGACGAGATAAGAGCAATTATAGAAAATCAACCCGAATTGAAGAAAATGGAGATGCCAAAGGAGGCACATCTCTCATTAATGAATAGAATTAAAGAATATGAGGAAGAAAAATTGAGAAATGCACTGCCCGAAGAAGACAGGGAGGCGCTGCGCATTGGAAGAGAAGTGCAAAAGAAAAGAGAGCGTGCAAAACAGAATCGCAAGAAAATACGGCGTATTATGGGCGTGGCGGCTACGGTTGTGCTGTTTATTGGCATTGGCGTGACGAGTGTGGGCGGAAAGAAACTCTTTATAGACACTTTTGATAAAAAGTTTGGCGGAAAAGATAAAACTTATGTGAACTCTATAGAACCGGAAGATGTCGGAGAAATAACAGAAGAGCAGGCAAGACAAGAAATAAAAGAGATGTTGGGGGAAGAACCTGTTGAAATCATATATAAACCTGAAAATACAAAATTTTTAAACGCTGTGGTGGATAAAGAGGTGCAGGAAGCGATGTTATATTATTCTGTCAATGATAAAATCATGAGTTTACAGATCGTATCCCGCTATGTAAAAAGTTCAACAGGAATAGAGATTTCCGATAAGGTACTTCAGGAGTATATGATGCAGTTGCCGGAAACAAAAGTATTGGTTAGAGAATATAAAGTTTTGGAGACAGGGGAGAAAGAATATACGGCACAGTTTTCCTATAAAAACAGTAAATATTTTCTTGTGGGGATTATGAATAAGGCAGAATTTGAAAAAATTATTAAAAATTTACATTTTTTTTAAAAAATGGCGTCAGATTTTCCTTCTAGGATTGTATATATAGTGTAAGACAAAATAAGGAGGAGAAAAAGATGCGAAAGAAAATAGCAATTACGGTTGCTGCCCTTTTACTTTCTTTAACACTTTCCGGTGGAGAGGGAAAGGAAGTAAAGGCGGTTGAGAATGTACAGGAAGTATCTGTTCAGCAGGAGAATAAACTGAGTGAGGGGATTACAGAGCCAAAAGGGAAATATTTACAAAAAGGTGTTTCAAGTATTGGACAGATTGGACCAGGAAAGATTAAAGTGTCGGGAACGACGGTAGCACAGCAACTTGTATCTACAATTAAAATCAGTGTTATGGTGGAGCGACAGGTGAACGGTGAGTGGTTAAGTTATACATCGTGGAATGCAAGTGATACAAACGCATATGCGCTTACGACGTCAAAAACAATGTATGTGCCAAGAGGATATTACTACCGCGTGAGAAGTGTTCACTCCGCAAATTCAGATGCGGGACACTCAAATACGAGCGCAATTTTGGTGGACTAGTTTTCAGTTCAGAGGGACTACTGCAGCCATTGCAGTAGTTACGGGAGAGGAACTGTTAACGAAGATTCAAGTAGTTTTCCTATCTCATGTCTTTACACTAAACTACCGAATCCTGCAATGGCTGCAGTAGTCCCTCTGGATAGAATAAATCTTTATAATATTAATTCATTGACAGAGATTAATATTTCAAAAAACAGACTATATCATTTCTATGGAGTTGAGGGCAAAACAACTCTGTCTATTTATAAAAATAAAAACTATCGACAAACAGAATTTGTCAATAGTTTTCAATCTTAACGTCCCGTTGCTTCTTTCAAAGCCTGTGCTAGTTGGTCAGGGCAAGATGTGGATTTGTATCCGCATTTAATCCCTTCAATACGGGAGATAGCCTCATCTACATTCATTCCTTCAATTAATTTTGCAATTCCCTGAAGATTTCCGGAACAGCCTCCGGTAAACTGAACAGCGTGGACGGTATCATTCTGAATATCAAATGTAATCTTTTGTGAACAGACTCCATGTGGTTTATATTCCATAGTCATAACCTCCTTTACTTTTGCTATTATAACAAAGGTGTTGAAAAAAAACTAGGTAAGAAATCAAAATTCTGTTATACTGAGAAAAGAAAATAAATAAAAATCAAAATAGAGGAGAAGAGAAATGATTGGAATTATTGGAGCAATGCAGAACGAGGTAGTTCTTTTGCAGGAAGAAATGACTGTGGAAGAAACGGTAGAAAAAGCGGGCATGGTATTTTATAAAGGGGAATTATGCGGACAGAAGGCAGTTATCGTAAAAAGCGGGATCGGGAAAGTCAATGCCGCTCTCTGCGCGCAGATTTTAGTGGATATGTTCCATGTGGATACACTGATTAATACGGGAATTGCAGGTTCTCTGAATGCTGAAATCAACATTGGAGATATTGTGATTTCAACAGATGCGGTACAGCATGATATGGACACAACTATATTTGGAGATCCGCTCGGACAAGTGCCACAGATGGATACGTTTTCATTTCCGGCAGATGAGAAGTTAGCAAAACTGGCAAAAGAAGTAAACGAGGAAGAAAATCCGGATATTCAGACATTTATGGGAAGAATTGTAAGCGGAGATCAGTTTGTTTCTTCGGGGGAAGTGAAGGAGAGACTGGTTTCACAATTTGATGCAATGTGTACGGAGATGGAGGGGGCTGCAATCGCACATGCAGCATACTTAAATAAAGTTTCGTGTGTCATTATTCGAGCAATTTCGGACAAAGCCGACAATAGCGCCGTTATGGATTATCCGGCATTTGAAAGACAGGCAATCGTGCATTCTGTAAGGCTTGTATGCGGTCTGATGAAAAAACTGGGATAAAAAAACATTGAAAATCAAAGTCAGAAATGACATTTTATGTAGAAAGTTGTAGAACGAATCTTCGCCCAAATTCTTTTATTTACGCTATAATGTCGCTAGATAAAAGAAGGAGGGCTTTTTATATGCTAGAAAAAATAATGGAAGCAAATGTAATACTTTGGATAATGGGCGCAATTATCGCAATCGGAGTACTTGGGAAGTTTATAACGGTGGTAACTTTGGGAAAACTGGTAAGAGCGTCAGGAGAAATGGGGAAAAGTACGCATAAGTTAATGAAACTGGTAAAAGCAAAGTTTGAACACACTATTATGGTCAGCGAGAAAGTGGAAAATATCCATGCGTTTGTGGAAAAGTACATTTTTGAATATCGCGTTTGTGGATTACACTTACATACATGGAGATATTTAGAAAAACAATCCATATGGTTCTGTGGAGTGGCGGGGTGTATAGGAGCATTTCTAAGTTACAGACTTGGAGGCGTACAGGAAGAGATGTTCAGATATACGGCACTGGCAGGAGTGGGAATGGTCGTATTGTTCCTTGTGTATATTTCCACTGACGAGAGTTACCAGATGGATACAATTCAGGTATATATGGTGGATTATCTGCAAAATATATGTGCTCCGCGCTATCAGAAACAGCAGGCTTTACAGATGCAGAGAATGGAAGAACTGATGAAAGAACCGGAGGAAATAAAAGAGAGTGAAGAAGTGCAGGAACAGGAGATAAAAGAGACTGTTGAAGAGGAAGTGAAGGCAGCGGAAGAAGTGGAGGAAACTTCCATGGAACAGGCAGAAATCAGACAGGAAGAAATAAAAGAAGAAAAAGAAGAGAAGAAAGTACCTCAGGAAGTCATTCTGCGAGAAATATTAGAAGAGTTTTTGGCTTGATAAACAAGAATCAATTTGATAAAATACTAGCATATAGTATTTTTCAGAGAGAGGATTGAGAATCATGAATAAGAAAGTTACATTTGACTATTCAAAAGCAGGTGCTTTTATTAAAGAACACGAAGTAGAATATATGGGAAAATTAGTTGCAGATGCGAAAGAACTTCTTGTCAGCAGAGAAGGTGCAGGGAACGACTTTTTAGGTTGGATTGATTTGCCTGTAGATTATGACAAAGAAGAGTTTGAACGCATTCAGAAAGCTGCTGAGAAGATTCAGGGCGATTCAGAAGTACTTCTTGTGATCGGTATCGGAGGTTCGTATTTAGGAGCAAGAGCAGCTATCGAATTTTTGAGACACAGTTTTTACAATATGGTTTCTAAAGAAGTCAGAAAGACACCGGAAATTTATTATGTGGGAAATAATATCAGCAGTACATATATCAAACATTTAATCGATGTGATTGGTGACCGTGACTTTTCTATTAACATGATTTCAAAATCGGGTACAACTACAGAGCCTGCTATTGCATTCCGCGTATTTAAAGAATTATTGGAGAATAAATACGGAAAAGAAGAAGCAGGAAAGAGAATTTATGCGACAACAGATAAGGCAAGAGGAGCACTTAAGAATCTTGCCACAGAAGAAGGATATGAAAGTTTTGTTGTGCCGGACGACGTGGGAGGACGTTTCTCAGTTCTCACAGCAGTAGGTTTACTTCCAATCGCAGTGAGCGGTGCAGATATTACAAAATTAATGGAAGGTGCACAGGAAGGAAGAAGACTTGCGCTTGAAAGTGATTTTGCAGAGAATGATGCACTTAAATATGCGGCAGTCCGCAACATTTTACACCGCAAAGGAAAATCAGTTGAGGTGTTGGCAAACTATGAGCCAAACCTTCACTATGTATCTGAATGGTGGAAACAGTTATACGGTGAAAGCGAAGGAAAAGACCAGAAAGGTATTTTCCCTGCATCAGTGGATTTAACTACAGATTTACATTCTATGGGACAGTTTATTCAGGACGGAAGTCGTATTATGTTTGAAACTGTATTAAACGTAGAGAAATCTACAGAAGAAATCGTGCTGAAAGAAGAACCTGTTGATTTAGACGGATTAAACTATCTTGCAGGAAAGACAGTAGATTTCATCAATAAGAGTGCGATGAATGGAACAATTTTAGCACATACGGACGGAAACGTACCTAATCTTATGGTAAGCATTCCGGAACAAAATGAATATTACTTAGGTCAGTTATTCTACTTCTTTGAATTTGCCTGTGGTGTGAGCGGATATCTCTCAGGGGTAAATCCGTTTGACCAGCCGGGAGTAGAAAGTTATAAGAGAAATATGTTTGCCTTACTTGGAAAACCGGGCTTTGAAAAAGAGAGAGAAGAGTTATTAAAGAGATTGTAGAATATTTCTCCAGCAAGAACATAAAGACGGAGTTTAAAAAACTCCGTCTTTTTCATAACAGAAGAAAGGGTGTATCAGAGTGTTACCGGTACAGATATTGAAAAAAACGGTTTGTGATATACAGGATATTACGGGCACTGCATGTTCCATATGGAATGTGGACGGAAACTGTCTTGCTCATTCGGGCGGGAAAGAAAAAGAACTGTCTGATTTTATAAAAAAACTGCCGGAAGAGGAAGAGTGGGAAGAGAATAACGCAAGTTTTTTTGGTGTATCTTCGGAGGAAGGGTTAATATATGTTCTTGTCTTACATTCGGTTTTGCCGGAAATGAAAATGGCCGGGCGGCTGGGCGTAAAACAGTTGGAAGGATATCTCCGATTATATCAGGAGAAGATGAACCGCAATCATTTTATACAAAATCTTTTGTTGGATAATCTTCTGCTCGTTGATGTGTATAATCGTGCGAAAAATATGCATATACCGATAGAGGCGCGTCGGGCAGTCATTATGATAGAACCGAAAAATCCAAATGACAATTTGATTTTGGAAGTATTGAAAGGGTTGTATGAGACAAGCACAAAAGATTTTGTGACTGCGGTTGACGAGAGCCATATTATTTTGGTAAAAATGCTGGAAGACAGAGAAGGCTATAAAGAATTGAATAAGATTGCCAAATATATTGTAGATATTTTAAATACAGAGGCGATGGTAAATGTGCGTGTCGCCTACGGAACAATCGTAGACGAGATAAAAGATGTATCGAAATCCTACAAAGAAGCGGGAATGGCATTGGACGTTGGAAGAATTTTCTATGAGGAGAAAAATGTGCTTGCATATGATCAACTCGGCATAGGACGTCTGATTCATCAACTTCCGATTTCTCTCTGTGACATGTTTCTTTCAGAAATTTTTGAGGGAAAAGAAATAGAGTTTGACGAAGAAACGCTGACGACAGTTCATAAATTTTTTGACAACAACTTGAATATTTCGGAGACGGCACGACAACTATTTTTACATAGAAATACCCTCGTCTACCGCTTAGAAAAAATACAGAAAAAAACGGGATTAGACGTGAGGGTTTTTGATGACGCATTGACATTTAAAATTGCGCTGATGGTTTCTAATCATTTGAAATCATTGCAGAAATCAGCACAAAGTAACGCAAAGGAGGAAACGAAATGGTAAAATTATATCCACACGGTGTATATCTGCTGAATGGGAAGGAAATCTCAGATGAAGCACAGATGAGCAAAGAGGAAGCACGCAAAAACACGATTGCATACGGCATTCTAAAAGAACATAATACTTCTTCGGATATGGAACATTTACAGATTAAATTTGACAAACTGACTTCCCATGATATTACGTTTGTGGGAATTATTCAGACGGCAAGGGCATCGGGACTTGAAAAATTTCCTGTTCCGTATGTATTGACGAACTGTCACAACAGCCTCTGTGCAGTGGGTGGAACAATCAACGAAGATGACCATATGTTTGGATTAACCTGTGCGAAAAAATACGGCGGTATGTATGTGCCTCCGCATCAGGCGGTTATTCATCAGTTTGCAAGAGAAATGCTTGCGGGCGGCGGGAAAATGATTCTCGGTTCGGACAGTCATACACGCTATGGTGCGTTAGGTACAATGGCCATGGGCGAGGGCGGACCTGAACTTGTTAAACAACTATTGAACAAAACGTACGACATTAAAATGCCGGAAGTTATCGGAATTTATTTGGACGGCGAAGTGATGGCAGGAGTAGGGCCGCAGGACGTTGCATTGGCAATTATCGGTGCTACGTTTGCAAACGGCTATGTGAATAATAAAGTAATGGAATTTGTCGGGCCGGGTGTGAATAAACTGAGTGCTGATTTCCGAATTGGAATTGACGTTATGACAACGGAGACAACATGTCTGTCTTCTATTTGGAAAACAGATGATACGATCAAAGAATTTTATGAAACGCATAAGCGCGCTGATGAATTTAAAGAGTTAAATCCGGGCGCAGTTGCGTACTATGACGGTATGGTTTATGTGGATTTGAGTAAAATTAAACCGATGATTGCGATGCCGTTTCACCCGAGTAATGTCTATACGATTGATGAAGTAAATGCAAACCTGAAAGACATTTTACATGATGTGGAGCAGAAGGCGCTTGTGAGTTTGGACGGTGCGGTGGAGTATTCACTGCAGGATAAAATACGAAACGGGAAATTATATGTAGAGCAGGGAATTATCGCAGGCTGCGCCGGAGGCGGTTTTGAAAACATTTGTGAGGCGGCGCACATTATGAAGGGGCATAATATTGGTGCAGACGAATTTACCTTCAGTGTATATCCGGCAAGTACGCCGATTTACATGGAACTGGTGAAAAACGGAGCGGCTGCGGACCTGTTAGCAGCAGGTGCGGTTGTAAAAACAGCGTTTTGTGGTCCGTGCTTTGGCGCGGGAGATACTCCGGCAAACAATGCGTTCAGCATAAGACATTCGACGAGAAACTTCCCTAACCGTGAAGGCTCAAAACTGCAGAATGGTCAGATTTCATCAGTGGCACTTATGGACGCCCGCTCAATTGCGGCAACTGCCTTAAACAAGGGATACTTAACTTCCGCGACGGAAGTGGTCGACAGAGAGTACAGGACACCGAAATACCACTTTGATGCATCTATCTATGCCAACCGAGTATTTGACAGTAAAGGAATTGCAGATTCGTCAGTGGAAATTAAATTCGGACCAAACATTAAAGACTGGCCTGAAATGTCCGCGCTGCCGGAAAATTTAATTGTAAAGGTAGTATCGGAAATCCATGATCCCGTAACAACGACAGATGAGTTGATTCCGTCAGGGGAAACATCTTCTTATCGCTCCAATCCGTTAGGACTTGCGGAGTTTGCTCTTTCAAGAAAAGATCCGGCTTATGTGGGACGTGCAAAGGAAGTACAAAAGGCACAGAAAGCCATTGAGGAAGGAAGATGTCCTCTTGAAGAACTGGAAGAATTAAAACCGGTTATGGATAAAATTTTTGAGAAAAATCCACAGTTGGATAAGAAGACACTGGGCATTGGAAGTACAATCTTTGCAGTAAAACCGGGTGACGGTTCTGCACGGGAACAGGCTGCTTCCTGCCAGAAAGTTTTAGGAGGCTGGGCAAACATTGCAAATGAGTATGCCACGAAGAGATACCGTTCAAATCTTATCAACTGGGGAATGCTTCCGCTTTTGACGGAGGAGAAAGATACAGAACTAAGTTTTAAAAACGGTGATTATATTTTCTTCCCGGAAATTCGCAAAGCCATTATAGAAAAGAGAAGCGCTATTAAGGCTTACGTTGTAGGGGACGAGTGGAAGGAACTCACTCTGACAATGGGAGAATTAACAGATAATGAGAGAGAAATCATTTTAAAAGGTTGTCTGATTAATTATTATAGAGGTTAAAATTGATAAAATCGGTAAATGCAGGAGAAACGACTGTGTTTACCGATTTTCATTTAACGATAATTGTGTTTGTTGACTAAATGATTAGAAAATTATTAAAAACAGAAAAATAAAAGTATTTTTCAAAATAATATTGACAAAAATAAAGTTGAGTGCTAATATACGATTAACAAAAGAAAACAGACTGAAAAGGAAATAGAAGATTTGTAAAGAAAGCGGGGAGATAATTTCTGACGAGAAAGGAAGTTAAACAGTAGCCGAAAGACAAAGCAGTATATTTTCAAGTAGGAAGATTGATATTTTCTTTGTTTTATGTAACACTTCTTTTTTATTATGGAAGGAGAACAAACCATTGGACACAGCAGAACGATAAACAGGCATTATAATTTGCGATAATTATAATGCCTGTTTATTTTATGTATTATTTTATCTGTTGAAGTCTTTTTTTCAAAACCGGACCGATAATCAGAGCAGCGATGATTTTAACTGCATCGCCCGGAAGATACGGTAAGACACCGATTGCTAATCCCTGTGTAAAGGAAAGTGACATTTGCTGTGCTATCCAGATTGTTCCGAAAGTGTATGTCAGAGCAGTTCCGAGAACCAATCCGATAGCGGACGGAATAAGACGTCCTTCATAATTTTCAACAAACCAACCGCCGACAAAAGCGAGTAACAGATATCCGATCAGATATCCTCCTGTAGGACCGGCAAGTTTTCCGATTCCGCCTGAGAAGCCGGAGAAAACAGGAAGACCGACAATCCCCAACAGTAAATAAATCAGGCAGCTGACCGTGCCATACTTTCTTCCCAGTGTGTAAGTCCCGAGATAAAGAATAAAAGTCGCAAAAGAAATTGGGACAGGACTAAAAGGAAGTGGGAAAGCAAAAGGAGCAATGACACAGAGAATGGCGGTCATCAGCCCGATGCGTACAAGGTTTTTAGTTGCAAATGTGTGTTCAATTTGTTTGTTCATAAGATACCTCATAAATTTTCTTGAATTAATCCGATAAAGTGTCATACTTATTATAAGTAAGTGACGGGCTGCTGTCAAATAGTAAAAATAAATATTCAGAATATTTTATAAACCATTTTTGATAAAGTCCTTATATATCACTTTTGATTATGTCCCAAGTG
>ERZ773217.299-NODE-299-length-49069-cov-11.272494_pt1 | contig 49069 bp, 41 predicted proteins | sample MGYA00580995_ERZ773217 | MGnify/ENA primary metagenome ERZ773217 (study PRJEB29015, sample SAMEA2737772) | human gut metagenome | biome: human gut; feature: human-associated habitat; material: faeces | place: China | collected 2012 ...
CTTAAAATCCTGCGAGGGTTAAACTTCGTACCGGTTCGATTCCGGTCTGCGGCATAGGAAGAGTCTTGAGAGATCAAGGCTCTTTTTGTTATTTCTGTTTTTCACATAAATAAAAGCGCGGGAAAAGATTATGATTCAAAAATGCAGCAGAGAACAATATTCGCGTCTTACCTCTTTATTTAAAGGATGGCATAACACCATGGTCTTATCGTGTCTGGAAGGCGAGATGGGAGACGTTTACTCAACAGAAGAGATGATGTCGGCAAAACTGGATATTGGAGACTTCTGTTTTTTTGGCGGCAAAGCAAATGAAAACTTACTGTATCACAAAAAGAGTGAGTATGAAAATCAGCTGAAAATTTTGGTGCCGCAGACTCTGGAATGGGAGGGGCTGATTGAAAAGGTATATGGAGAAAAGGTTATATCCTATAAGAGATATTCATTTAGGCGGAAAGAGGAAGGATTTTTTCAGAAGGAACTGCTTAGGATTGTAAATGGATTGGACGCAGATTTCACTTTGACGAATATGGAAGAATGCCGTGATCTGTTTGATGAAGTGTCCCGGACTTCCTGGGCCGGGGACTGGATTTCCCAGTTTTCCGGATATGAGGATTACAGAAAAAGAGGGATAGGAACAGCGTTAAAATATAAGGGAGAACTGGTGGCTGGAGCATCTTCCTATGCTGTTTACTCTGGGGGAATAGAAATTCAGATTGATACCAGAGAGGATTTCAGAAATCAGGGGCTGGGGAAAATATGCGGGGCCGCATTGATACTTCGCTGCCTGGAACAGGGACGCTATCCCAGCTGGGATGCAGATAATGAGATTTCTGCCCATCTTGCCTGCAGCCTGGGGTATGAACAGGATAGGGAATACACAGTATACAGAATACAGCAGAGCTACCAGGAAGATGCGGATAATAGATGGAAAGAGGAACGGCAGAGGTAAAAAAGGAAAGCAGAACCAGGATGAAATGAAAAAACAGAGATAAAAACAGAGATTGAAGAAGGAAAAGCGGGAGAAAAAACTTAAAAAAAGAAAATCAAAAAAATTTAAAATAGTTGTTGACAATTTGAACGAATAGGTGTAAAATAACATTCGTTGTTAGGGAAACAAATCACTAACAAATGTGCGTGTAGCTCAGCTGGATAGAGCACTTGGCTACGGACCAAGGTGTCGGGAGTTCGAATCTTCTCACGCACGGTAGAGATTCCTGCTTGGGCAGGACACAGCGAAGGACATCTGATTGCAGGTGTCCTTTTTTCTGTTAAAAAAATGTTTGCATCAGAGGATACATTCTGCGATGCGCATGATTCGGTATAAGAATCAGCATAAGAATTAGTATAAGTATAAGAATCAGTGTAAGAATTAGCATAGGAATCAGCATAGGAATTCGTATAAGAATCAGACAGCTTTTAAGGTTTTAGAACAGTAAAATGGCTGTTTTTGACAGCGCCAGTGCAGAAGGAGGAATATTTCATGAAAATGGTGACGATTGATATGAAGCAGATGGAGAGCCAGAAGGAGGTCTGCGAGCTTCTGAAAAGAGAGCTGGATTTCCCGGACGATTTTGAGGGGGGCTTGGATGAGCTGTATGCCGAGCTGCTGGGTATGGAGGAGAATACCTGTGTGGAGATGATTCAGCCAGAGGCAGGTTCTCCGCTGGAGAGCTTTGGAAAAGAGATGGAGAGTGTGATGGAACGTGCCGCACAGACAGTTGATTTCAGAGAGGACAGAATGTATGCAGTATTTGCAGATTACGAATACATTCAGAAGACAGCCTGGTAGCCTGGAACCGGACATATTAGAGATTCCGTGCAGAATCGTAAGAACGTCCAGAAAGACAATGGCGCTTCAGATCGAGGAAGACGGACAGGTTACAGTACGCGTTCCAAGAACAGCTACAGAAGCGCAGGCGGAAGAGTTCGCCCGCAGGCATGGGGAGTGGATTTTAAAAACAAGGGAAAAAGTGCTTCAGAATGCCTCTTGGCGGCGTTCTTACACAGAGGCTGAGAAGCAGACGGGAAAGCAAAGGCTGAACAGGAAGCTGGAAGAGAGGCTGCCCTTGTTTGCTTCCGTGATGGGCGTGTCCTATGGGAGAGTTTCGATTCGGGATCAGCGGACCAGGTGGGGAAGCTGCAGCGGAAAAGGAAACTTGAACTTTAACTGGAAACTGTCCCTGGTTCCGGATGAGATTCTCGACTATGTGGTGGTTCATGAGCTGGCTCACCGAATCGAAATGAATCATTCGGCCAATTTCTGGCGGGAGGTGGAGAAAATTCTGCCGGATTACAGAGAGCGGAGGATGTGGCTGAAGGAGAATGGAGGAAGGCTCTAGGAAATAGGAAAGCAGTGGAACAGGCAAGATTCAACTATGTGCTAGGAAGATAAGGAGAAATACAATGGCAGAGCAGATCTGGATGCTTCAGACGAAGAGAGCAGATTTTGATGGGATTGCAAGGCAGTTTGGAATTGATCCGGTGACAGCCAGAGTAATCCGAAACAGAGGAATCGAGGGCAGGGAGAACATTGAGAGGTATCTTTACGGAGACCTGGACAGTCTGTACTCCCCCTGGCTTTTAAAGGATATGAGACCAGCGGTGGATATTTTAAAGCGGAAGCTGAAGGAGGGGCAGAAAATCAGGATTGTAGGAGACTACGATATTGACGGAGTCTGCTCCACCTATATTCTTTACCAGGCTTTAAAACGCCTGGGAGGAAATGTGGACTATGCAATTCCTGACCGGATTAAGGATGGCTATGGAATCAATGAATCGATGATCCGGGCGGCTGCGGAAGACGGAATCGATACGATTTTAACCTGCGACAATGGGATCTCTGCATTTTCCCAGATTCAGACGGCCAAAGAGTTCGGGATGACTGTGATTGTGACGGATCATCACGAGGTTCCTGCAGATGGAGAACGGGAAATCCTGCCGCCGGCAGATGCGGTGATTGATCCAAAGCAGAGAAGCTGCAGCTATCCGTTTCCGGAAATCTGCGGGGCTGTGGTGGCATATAAGCTGGTTCAGGCTCTTTATGAGGAATCCGGAGTCTCCAGGGAGGAGTGGCTGGAACTTTTGGAGTTTGCGGCTATTGCCACAGTGGGAGACGTGATGAAGCTCCAGGATGAGAACCGCATGATTGTAAAATATGGACTGAAAAAGCTGGGACACACGAAAAATCTGGGGCTCAGGAAGCTGGCGGAGAAGACGAACCTGGATTTAAGCAGCATAACGGCCTACCACATTGGATTTGTTATCGGCCCCTGCCTGAATGCCGGGGGAAGGCTTCAGACGGCAAAGCTGGCTCTTTCCATGTTTCTGGCAAAGGATGAGGAGACGGCAGAGGAGCTGGCGCAGGAGCTGAAGGATCTCAACGACATGAGAAAGGATATGACAGAGCATTGGACGGCAGAGGCGAAGGTACTGGCTGACACTCAGTACCGGAACGATAAGGTGCTGGTCATTTTCCTTCCTGACTGCCATGAATCGCTGGCGGGCATTATTGCAGGACGGCTCAGGGAATACTGCCAGAAGCCTGCCATTGTGCTGACGCGCAGCGAGGAGGCGGTGAAGGGATCCGGCCGTTCGATCGAGTCCTATCACATGTTCCAAAAGCTGTCTGAGGTAAAGGACCTGATGCTGAAATTTGGCGGTCATCCTATGGCCGCAGGGCTTTCTCTTCTGGAAGAAAATATTGATGAGTTCAGGAGAGAGCTGAATGAGAGGTCAGGGCTGACTGAGGAGGACTTTAAGGCTAAGCTGTGGATTGACGTGCCGATGCCCATTGATTACATAAACGAGCGTCTGGTGGAGGAACTGAAGATTCTGGAGCCGTTTGGACAGGGAAATGAGAAACCGCTGTTTGCGCAGAAGCAGGTGAGAATCAGAAGCTGCCGTGTGATTGGAAAGAATAAAAATGTGGTAAAGCTTGTTCTGGAGGGAGGAAGCGGAATGCCTATGGATGGAATTCTTTTTACAGACGGAATCGCTTTTGAGGAAGAACGGGCAGGCAGAACTGTCATGGATATTATTTATTATCCGGAGATCAATGAGTACAATGGAAACAGAAATCTCCAGGTTGTAATCAGAAATTATAAATTTCCTTTTGCGTAGCCTGGCAGGAAGCGCAGAAAAGAGAAAGGGGAGGCCGTCCGCAGCCTTCCCTTTTTCTATGAAACGGTGGTTTATTTGTTTTTTTCTGCCTCTGCCATTTTCATGGCCCGTACTTTTAACGGAAGTCCAAACAGAGTGATGAAACCGTCGGCGTCGTGATGATCGTACAATTCTCCTGTCGTAAAGGAGGCTAAGGACTCGCTGTACAGGGAGTAGGGGGAAGTTGTGCCGGCTTTAATGATATTTCCCTTGTAGAGCTTGAAGGAGACTTCTCCTGTTACATATTCCTGTGTTTTTTCAATAAATGCCTGAACGGCTTCGCGGAGAGGAGTGAACCATTTGCCTTCATAGACAATCTGGGCCAGCTTGCTACCCATCTCTTTTTTCACTTCCATAGTAGCACGGTCCAGAACCAGCTCTTCTAACTGAGCGTGGGCTTCCATCAGGATGGTTCCTCCTGGGGTCTCATAAACGCCGCGGGATTTCATGCCGACTACCCGGTTTTCGACGATATCGGCGATTCCGATTCCATGCTTTCCGCCCAGTTCGTTTAATGTGCGGATGATGTCGGACACTTTCATGGGAGTTCCGTTGACAGAGGCTGGAACGCCTTTTTCAAACGTCATAGTGACGGTTTCCGCTTCGTCAGGCGCCTTCTGGGGAGTGACGCCCAGGACTAACAGGTGATCGTAATTCGGCTCAGCCGCCGGATCCTCAAGCTCCAGGCCCTCATGGCTGATATGCCACAGATTTCTGTCGCGGCTGTAGCTGGAATCAGCGGAAAACGGAAGATCGATGCCGTGGGCTTTGCAGTAGTCGATTTCCTCCTGACGGGACTGCATGGTCCAAACGTCGGTCATACGCCAGGGAGCGATGATTTTCAGATCTGGAGCCAGAGCCTTGATTCCAAGCTCAAAGCGGATCTGATCGTTGCCTTTTCCTGTAGCGCCGTGGCAGATCGCGCTGGCGCCCTCCTTGCGGGCAATTTCTACCAGCTTTTTGGCAATGCCGGGGCGGGCCATGGCAGTTCCAAGCAGATATTTATTTTCATAGACAGCTCCCGCCTGCACGCAGGGAACAATGTAGTGATCGCAGAAATCGTCTACAATATCTTCAATATAAAGCTTTGACGCGCCGGAGAGCTTGGCTCTCTCCTCCAGACCGTCCAGCTCCTCTCCCTGACCGCAGTCGATGCAGCAGCAGATGACCTCGTAATCAAAATGCTCTTTCAGCCACGGAATAATGGCAGTGGTGTCAAGGCCCCCGGAATACGCTAAAATCACTTTTTCTTTCATAATGCTTTTCTCCTCCATATAAACGTTTTCTGACAGGCGTCTTTTTTTTGGCAGAAAAGAAAGCCGCTTTGCAGAAAGAACCAGATGGTTGTATATTTATGAAAAATATGAATATAAATATACAACACATGCAAGAAAAAATCAAGCTATATTTGAATAAAATAAAAAACAAAATGAATAATATACAGAAGTATTTTTTGGAGTACAGGTGAAAAAGAGAGGAATCTGGATCCACAAACAGCAGTATTTGTGTTATAATGTCAGGCAGAGTCAGGCTGCGGGTTCTGGCGGGGATCAGGAGGAGAATAGCATGATTATGCGAAAAGATGTAATGCCGGTGAATTTTCTGAAGAAAGAAAACTTTACGGGAAGCGACCGGGGCATGAGATACAGGATGGAGAAAACAGACGGGGAAGAGAAAACGGTTCTTACAGTGACTGTATGGCCGGAGCCCTACGGCTACGACGCTACTTCAGAAGAGAAAAAAACGAGAAAGCAGTTTGACTTTTCGGAGGAAGGAATTGAACAGGGAGTGGAATGGCTGAATAAGATGAAGCGGGAGCGTTTCTCTGGGGAGGGAAGCTTCGGAGAGGAAAAGGATGGTTAGATGAGAGATGGACTGGAGAAGAGAATTTAAAAAAGGTATAAAAAGCGGACTGCCGATTGGGATCGGCTACATTCCAGTGTCGTTCACCTTCGGATTTCTGGCTGTTTCCGGGGGACTTCCCATCTGGGTGGCAGTGGTGATTTCCCTGACGAACCTGACCAGCGCAGGCCAGTTTGCCGGCACAAATCTGATTTTTGCCGGAGCCGGGTATCTGGAAGTGGCGCTGACTACATTTGTGATTAATATACGGTATATGCTGATGTCCCTTTCTCTGTCCCAGAAGCTGGAGAGAAAAACGGGAACTCTGGCCAGGCTGGCGCTGGCCTTCGGCATTACAGACGAAACCTTTGTGGTGGGCTCTTTAAAGCCGGGAACGCTGACCGCGCCGTTTATGCTGGGGCTGATTCTGATGCCGGTAGCGGGCTGGAATCTGGGAACTCTGATGGGAGGATGCATTTCCACCCTGCTTCCCCAGGGGCTTCAGAATGCCATGGGTATCGCTCTCTACGCGATGTTTATCGCACTGATTATACCGGCGGCCAAGGCCTCCGCCCATGTGCTCTGCATTATCTGCATAGCGGTGGCGGTGCAGTGCGGGCTGAACTACATTCCTGTGTTTTCTTTTCTGTCGGACGGCTTTCGCGTGATTATTTCCACGGTGGCTGCCGCAGGTCTGGGCGCATGGCTGTTCCCGGGAACCGATGACAGCGGAGAGACAGAAAAAATAGAAAAAATAGAGGATGCGGCGGACGAGGCAGCAGAAGAGACAGCAAAGGAGACAGATGGAAAGATGAGAGAGAAAGCACAGGAGACAGGAGGAGACGGCAATGGAGCTTAAACGAGTATTAATCTGCGTGGCGCTGATGGCCCTGGTTACTTATATTCCCAGGGTTCTGCCCGTAACGGTGTTCAGAAAACAGATCCGGTCGCGGTTTATCCGCTCTTTTCTGGACTATACGCCTTATGCCGTTCTGGGAGCCCTGACGTTTCCGGACGTCTTTTTCAGCACAGGACATCTGTTTTCAGCGGCAGGAGGAACAGCGGTGGCCATTGTACTGGGCTATAAGGGGAAAAGCCTGGTGGTAGTGGCCGTAGCCGCCATTGCGGCAGTTTATATTTTAGAGCTGCTGGCAGGAGCCGCCCTGTAGAGGTGGAAAGGAAGACAGCGCAAGGCGGGATACAAAACAGGATATCAGACAGAATACAAAGGCAGAAATGAGGAAGAGACAATGATTACATTAAGAGGAGCAGAGGTTTCTGAAAAACTGAAGACACAGGTTCAGGAGAGCTTAAACGGCCTGGGACGTGTTCCAAGGCTGGCGATTGTCCGTGTGGGAGAGAGCCCGGACGATATTTCCTATGAAAAGGGGGCAGTCAAGAAGATGGCTACTTTTGGGCTGGAGGCGGTGAAATACACGTTTCCGGAGAACATACCGGATCAGGAATTTAAGACGGCGTTTGGCCGTATCAACAGTGATCCAAAGATTGACGGAATTTTAGTGTTCCGCCCTCTGCCGGAACAGATTGTTCAGGAAGACATTGACAGGATGATTGATCCGCTAAAGGATTTGGACGGTATTTCCCCGGTCAATATCGCCAAGGTTTTCAGCGGGGACAACACGGGCTTTGCCCCATGCACGGCTGAGGCGGTGATGGATATTCTGCGCTTCAACGGAATTTCTCCGGCTGGAAAGAGGGCTGTGATCGTGGGCAGAAGCATGGTGGTGGGGAGACCTCTGGCTATGCTGTTTCTTCAGGAAAACGCTACCGTGACAGTCTGCCATACGAAGACCGTGGATCTGCCGCAGCTGTGCAGAAGCGCCGATATTCTGGTGGTGGCCGCCGGGTGCGCCAACATGGTGGACAAAAGTTTTGTCAAGCCGGGTGCAGTTGTCATTGATGTGGGAATCAATGTGGACGAAAACGGAAAGCTCTGCGGCGACGTAGATTTTAAGGATATCCAGGAGACGGCGTTCATGGCTACGCCAGTGCCAGGCGGCGTAGGCTCTGTGACGACCTCTGTGCTGGCCAAGCGCCTGGTTCACGCAGCGCAGCTGCAGAACAAGGAAGCTTAAAAAGCTTCAGAAAATTGAAATAAGTCGTTAAGAGAAAAGAAAAACAAAGCGTCTCATTTTCCTGTATAATAAAGAAAAAGAAGGAACAGCGAGAAAAGATAGAAAACAGAAGACAAAGGACAAAGGACAGAAACCAGGAGGAGGGATCAGTATGAAGAGACGAGGACTCGTTTTATCAGCCGTACTGGCAGGGGCATTGATGACAACGGCCTGCGCGGCTCAGACAGGAACCGGGACTGCAGCTGCAGGCGATGCTCAGCAGAAGGTGGTGAACGTAACTGCATCGGAAACGGTGACGGCGGAGCCGGATATAGCAGAGTTTGAGATGACGGTTTATTCTCAGGCCACAGATGCGAAAACATGCCAGACTCAGAACAGCACGGATCTTGAGAAAGCGGTGGAGGCGCTGAAGAGCCAGGGAATTGCGGAGACGTCTATTCAGACAGCCAGCTTTGGCCTGAATCCGATTTATGACTGGGAAGCAGGAAAGACGATTACCGGATATGAGATGGAGACGCGGCTTACAGTGAAGGACGTTCCCATTGAAAAGGCAGGAGACGTGCTTTCCACTGTGGTGGACGCAGGAGTCAACCGGATTGATTCTGTATCATACCTGTGCAGCTCCTTTGACGAAAAGTATGAGGAGGCGCTGAAACTGGCGATTGAAAATGGAAAGAAGAAGGCGGCTTCTATGGCCGAGGCAGGCGGATGCTCCATTGGTCAGACGATTTCCATCAGCGAACTCAGTTCCGATCAGTCGGCCAGATACACAGAGCCGAAGGCCATGGCTTTAGAGACCGCCAGCGCAGATATGGCGGCAGGCATGGGCGCCAATGTAATGGGCGGAGAGATTGAGATTGAGGCCTCTGTTTCCATTGATTTTGCAATTAAATAGGAAAAGCCCGCATAAAATCTCCATGGGGACAGATACTAAGCGTATCTTGAACCATGGAGGTTTTTTATTATGTGGGGAACGATTACAGCCCTGGTATCAGGGGCGCTGATGAGCATTCAGGGCGTTTTTAACACGGAGGTGACGAAGCAGACCGGCACATGGGTTGCCTCTGGCTGGGTTCAGGCGTCAGCCTTTTTGACCTGCGCGGTGTTCTGGCTGTTTTCTGGCAGGGAACGAATCGGAGGACTGCTTCAGGTGGAGCCTAAATATATGCTGGCCGGCGGCGTGATAGGAGCGTTTATTACCTACACGGTGATTAAGAGCATGGGAGCCCTGGGGCCTGCCAGAGCCGCGCTTCTGATTGTAGTGAGCCAGATTCTGGTGGCCTATGGGATTGAGGTGCTGGGCCTGTTCGGCGTGGCAAAGGCCGGTTTTCAGTGGAGAAAAGCCATAGGAGCGGCGGTGGCTGTTGCCGGGATTATTATTTTTCGGTGGGAAAGCTGACGATTTAGTGCTTGTGTTTAACATGGGTTTTAGGTAGAATAGGAATACAGGCATAACAGTATCTTCTGCCAGAAGGACAGGAGGTACCGATACATATGAAAAAAGAAAAGGCAGCAGGATGGGCGAAGGCGGTGGCTGCCCTTGCGTGCATGATAGCAGCCGGGCTATGCTACAGCTGCAGCCGGATGGACGGTGAAGGCCCGGGCAGCCAGACGGGAACCAGAATTGTGATAGGGGAAGAAAGCCGTGAAAGGGTGAGTGGGACGCCGGAAGCGGAGGAAACCCTGGAAAAAGAGAAAAATCTGACGGCAGAAGAGCGCTCAGAAGCAGAGACTTCAGGCGTGCCTTCGGCAGAGCAGACGCAGGAGCCGGAGGAATTTATCTATGTCCACGTCTGCGGCCAGGTCGTTTCTCCGGGCGTGTACCAGCTTTTAAAAGGAAGTCGCGTATACGAGGCGGTGGCCATGGCGGGAGGATGCACAGAGCAGGGAGCGCCGGACTGCCTGAACATGGCCCAGGAGCTGACAGACGGCATGAAAATCCAGGTGCCGGATCAGGAGACTGCCAGACGGATTCTGGAAGAACAGGCGTCAGGAACCGGAGTGATCAATCCCTCAGGAACTGGTCCGGACAGTCCTGGCACATCCGGGGAGGGGGAGGCTCTGGTGAATATTAACACAGCCTCCAGAGAGCAGCTGACAACTCTTCCAGGAATTGGAGAATCCCGGGCAGAGGATATTATCCGCTATCGGGAGGAATACGGCGATTTTCAAAAAATAGAGGATATTATGAAGGTTTCCGGGATCAAGGAAGCTGCCTTTCAAAAGATAAAAGATAGAATCACAGTGTGAAAATGTGATGAAGAGGTGGGAGAATGGCAAAGGTCTTAGTAGTAGATGATGAGAAATTGATTGTAAAAGGAATCCGTTTCAGCCTGGAGCAGGATGGAATGGAGGTAGACTGCGCTTACGACGGAGAAGAAGCGGTTCAGATGGCCAGAGAGAAGGAATACGATATGGTGCTGCTTGACGTGATGCTTCCCAAGCGGGACGGCTTCGAGGTCTGCCAGGCCATCCGGGAATTTTCGGAAATGCCGATTATCATGCTGACGGCCAAGGGCGGGGACATGGACAAGATTCTGGGACTGGAGTACGGCGCAGACGACTATGTGACCAAGCCATTTAATATTTTGGAGCTGAAAGCCAGAATCAAGGCGATTATGAGGCGAAATACCCGCCGCATGAAAAAGGAAGAGAAGCCGGGAAGCCGTGTGATTTCTGCCGGCGATTTGAAGCTGGATACAGACAGCAGAAGGGTTTTCATTGCTGACAGAGAGATTAACCTGACAGCCAAGGAGTTTGATCTGCTGGAGCTGTTCGTGTGCCATCCCAACAAGGTCTACAGCCGCGAGGAGCTTCTGGGCTATGTCTGGGGAAATAAAGCGGCAGCAGGCGGGGACGTGAGGACGGTGGACGTCCATGTAAGACGTCTCAGGGAGAAGATTGAACCAAGCCCCAGCGATCCCAAGTACGTTCATACGAAGTGGGGCGTAGGATATTATTTCAGGGCATAGGAACAACGGCCCGCCCAAAGGAGACTGAAAGCCCGGCGACGCCGGGCTTTTGGCGCGCTTTAGAAGAAATGAGGAGGAAGCGCGCTGGAAAAGAGAGAAAAATATAGAAAAAGAGAGAAAGACAAAGAAAAAGAGGGACGCACAAAAAGATGGATATTAAGATTAGAACAGTAAAACCGGAGGATTTGGATTTGGTAACGGCGGTGGAGGCAGAATGCTTTCCGGCAGCGGAGGCGGCTGGGAGAGCAGACTTTGAGCGGCGGATTAAGACGTTTCCGGAGAGCTTTCTCATTGCAGAAAAGGCGGGCAGAATCATCGGCTTTATCAATGGATGCGTGACGGACGAGACAGCCATCTGCGACGAAATGTATGAGGATGAGGCGTTTCACAGGGAAAACGGAGCCTACCAGAGCGTGTTCGGGCTGGATGTGATTCCCGGGGAACGTAATCAGGGAGTGGCGGAGCTTTTAATGAGAGCGCTTATGGAGCGGGCCAGAGCGGCCGGAAGAAAGGGTATGATTCTCACCTGCAAGGACCGGCTGATCCACTACTATGAAAAGTTTGGCTATGTAAATTATGGGGTTTCCGGATCCGTTCACGGAAACGTAGTGTGGTATGATATGCGTCTGGAGTTTGGCCAGCGCTAAAAAGAGGCTGAAATGAAGAGATGGAAGGATAGAAAACGCGTTCAGGGAGCCGGCTGGAGGCGTCTTGACAACACGGGAAAGCTGTTTGCCATGGTGACAGGAGAGGATTTGAGCAATGTCTTCCGGGTCAGCGCAGTGCTGGCCGAGGAGGTGGACGGGGCGAGGCTTCAGGAGGCGCTGAAGCAGACGCTTCCCGAGTTTCAGGTGTTTCAGGTGAAGCTGAGAAGGGGCTTTTTCTGGAACTATTTTGAGACCAATACCAGGGAGCCTGAGGTGGAGCTAGAGACGCCGTATCCCTGCCGTTTTATAGAGCCCCACAGTAGTCAGATGTATCTGTTCCGCGTCAGCTTTTTCAAAAAAAGAATCAATTTTGAAGTGTTTCACGGGCTGACAGACGGCATGGGAGCCATGAATTTTCTGAAACGCCTGGTGGAACATTATTTAATTCTTGGGGAAACGGCTGGCCCGGAGAAAGAAAAAGCAGGAAGCCAGGAGGAAAAAGACAGGCAGGAGACGTTTCAAAGGGAGGCGGGATACAGCGACGACGGCTATCTGTTTCACTATGATCAGGGAAGAAAGGGAACCAATACAGGGTATGAGAAGCAGAGGGCCTTTCAGCTGAAAGGAAAAAATCTGCCCTTTGGAGAGACGGCTGTTTTTCACGGCTATCTGGATTTGAAGAAATTCAAGGCCCTGTGCCGTGAGAAAAAGGTCAGCATGACTAAGTACCTGGCTGCTCTTCTGCTGTGGTCTCTGATTCAGGTATACCTGGACGGAGAGACGAAAAAGGAGCCGGTGGCAGTGAATCTTCCTATTAATCTGAGGGCGTTTTTCAAATCGGATACGATGGCGAATTTTTTTGCTGTGACCAATATCTCTTTTCCTGCCCACAGAAGGCCGGCTTCCTTTGACGAGGTGCTTTCGGAGGTCAGCCGCCAGATGGATGAAAAGATTGTCAGGGAACGCCTGGAGGAGACCATTGCCAGCAATGTGTCCCAGGAGAAAAAGTGGTATGTGCGAATCACGCCGCTGGCTCTCAAGCACCTGATCACAGGAATCCTGTTTGCGAAAAATACGAAGGGCTACACATTGACTTTGTCCAATTTAGGTCCGGTGGCTGTGGAAGAGCCGTTTCAGGAGAAAATAGAGGATTTTCATGTCATGATCGGGGTTTCGCCGCGCCAGCCGCTGAAATGCGGCGTGATGGCCTTTGGGGATACGGTGGATCTGACCATTGCCAGCGTGAAGGCGGACAGACGTTTTGCAGATTATGTGTACGGATGGCTGGAACAGGAAGGAATTCTGACCGGGCGCGAGGAGAACGGAGCGTTTGCGTCTGAGTTTGACAGGGGAAGCTACCCGGAGATGACGGAGGAGAAAAACAGGATCAGGAAGGCAGCGCCCTGGTTTTACGGCGCGCTTCTTGCTGCTGCGGTCATTACGGGAATCGTCAACGCGGCTACCTACCGGTGGCTGGGAAAATGGTGGTCTGTGCTCTCAATTGCAGGCATCGCCTACGCGGCCATGACGGTGCGCTTCTCCATTCTGCGGCATTCCAGCCTGGCCGGACGGCTGGTCCGCCAGTCTCTGGGGGCCTGCGTGCTCCTGGTTCTGATTGACTGGTTCTGCGGCTATGGAGGCTGGGCTTTTAACTATGCGATTCCCTGCGTACTGCTGTTTAATGTAGTCGCGGTGGGAGGACTGATCGCCTTGAACCGCCTGAACTGGCAGGTGCATTTTATGTATCAGATTGTGATTACGCTGTTTACCATGATTCCGCTGGCGCTGTGGTGGGCCGGGCTGGTGACAAAGCCGTTTCTGTCGCTGTTTACAGCCGGAACAGCGTTTCTGCTTCTGGCTGTTACCGGGGCGGTGGGATCCAGAAGCGTAAAGCGGGAGCTGGGACGGCGGTTCCATATTTAAAGAGGAAAGAACGATGAACAGCAGACAGAATAAAAGACAGAAGAACAGACAGAAAAAGAGAGAAAAACCGAAACGCCTGGCAGGGAACAAAAGAAGAGAAAACAGAAAGAGAACCGAAAAACGGGAGAAAGTCAGCGCTATTGGGCGTCTGACCAGGGAAATGATGAGCGACGTGATGGAGACGGCGTTAAAAAAACCTATCCAGACAGGCGAGTTCAGAAAACGCCCCGTGGAGCCGGCCTGGAGATGTCCGGCAGGATACGTTTACAGACTGGTGGAGCTTGATGCCTGTACTATGGAATATCTGACGCCTGAGGACGCGGTGACCGGGCGGGTGATCCTGCAGCTTCACGGAGGCGGCTATATCGGCCCTATGAAAAATATTTACCGCCGCTTTGCAGTCCGCTATTCGAAGCTAAGCTACGGGGCAGACGTGCTGAGCGTGGACTACCGGGTGGCGCCGGAACATCCATTTCCTGCGGCTCTTGAGGACGCTGCGGCCGCTTACCGGTGGCTTCTGGAGGAAAAGGGCTACGAACCGGACAAGATCGTGGTCGCAGGGGACTCTGCCGGAGGAGGGCTGGCCCTGTCCCTTATTATGTATTTAAAGGATCAGAAGCTTCCTCTTCCAGGGGGAATTATCACCATGTCTCCCTGGACAGACGTGACGCTCAGCGGGGAATCCTATGAGAGCAACTATGAGATTGATCCGCTGTTTGGAAATTCCAGGGAAAATATGCTGTATCAGTGCAGCTACATCGGGGATGCGGACCCGAAGAATCCTTACCTTTCCCCTCTGTTTGGAGATTTTTCAGATCTTCCCCCCATGCTGATGCAGGCGGGGGAGTATGAGGTGCTGTTAAGCGATACGCTGCAGGTGTCGGAGAAGGCGAAAAAGGCAGGCGTGAAGGTGCGCACCTCCATTTACGCCGGCATGTTCCACGTCTTTCAGATGGGCCTGGACCTGATTCCAGAGAGCCGGGAAGCCTGGGAGGAGGTTGGAGAATTTCTGAGGATTATTTACGGAATTCAGAGAACAGACGACGGAAAGCCGGTGAAAAAGGTGAAAAACAGAAGGCCTGAGGCGGATGCGAGGGCCAGGGAGCTGTTAAAGGCCATGATACGAGGAGAGCTTTCCGGCGGCGGAAAGGAACAGGAAGGAGAAAAACAGTGAAAATTACGGTAATTGCGGTAGGAAAAATTAAAGAGCGTTTTTTTGAGGAGGCTATCGCAGAGTATTCCAAACGGCTTTCCAGGTACTGCAGGCTGGAGATCATCCAGGTAGCGGATGAGAAGACGCCGGATCGGGCCAGCGAGGCGGTGGAAAGACAGATTAGGGACAAGGAGGGGGAGCGGATTTTAAGCCATGTAAAGGACAGCGCCTATGTGATAGCCCTGGCAATTGAGGGGAAAATGCTGGATTCCGAGGCGCTGGCAGAGAAAATAAACTCCCTGGGCCTTAGCGGAGAAAGCCATATCCAGCTTGTTATCGGCGGCTCTCTGGGGCTGTCTAAGAAGGTGATGGATCGGGCCGATTTTGCTCTGAGCTTTTCTAAGATGACCTTTCCACATCAGCTGATGCGGGTGGTGCTGCTGGAGCAGATTTACAGAAGCTTCCGGATTATTGAGGGGGCGCCGTATCACAAATGATAAAACGAATGGCAGCGTCAATGTACAAAGGGCGTGTTGTCCCTTGTACACTGACGCTATGTTTTGGAGATTCCAATACCTTCGGCTATGACGCCGGTTCAAGGCTGGGAAGGCAGCTGGAAGAGAGGGAGCGGTGGCCTGAGGTATTTGCAGGGCTGATAGGCTGGGATCTTGTAAACGAGGGCATGAACGGGCGGGAGATTCCTGCGGGCTGGTTTCTGGAACGGTTTGACAAAATTTTGGAGGAGGACGCCCCCTTTGACGTTCTGGCAGTGATGCTGGGGACTAACGATATCCTGAATTCCTTTCAGCCGGACGCCGCGGAGGCATGACGGAACATGGAAGCCTTTCTTTTGCACGCGCTGAACCATCCCCAGATTCAGGGAGAGGGCCAGAAGCTGTTTGCCAGGAAGCTTTTTGAGGCGCTTTCAGAATAATAACAGGGGCCGGATTGCTTCCCGTAATTATGTGGGAGAGGCAGGACTTTCTGGTTCAATTCCGGCAGCGCGGCGATTCTTTTAGCGGGCTCATGGCAGGAATTGACATTTTTTAGAAGATATGAAATAATTACGAGAGTGTATATTTTTGTGCGGTATTTACCAATGGAGAAGGATGAAATTTGACATTGTGAACCCCAGCCTCCATCCGGCAGAGCAGACGTTTATCAGATTCTGCCGCCAGGCAGAAAAGAAGAGAGCGATGGCAGGTAAAAATGGAAGCCGGACAGGAGAGGAACAGGAGGAATGAAACGCCCATGGTGCAGGAATATTACTATGGACAGATGAGCCGGGAGGAACAGGAGGCGTACCGCGGCATGTTCGCCGGGTTCTGTGAAATCGCTTCGGAAATTTCCGTAAGGAGACTGGACAACCGCCAGCTGTCCGACGTTTTCTTCAGGCTCCGGCTGGATCATCCGGAGATTTTTTATGTGGAGAGTTTTCAGTACCGGTTTACAGAGGACTCTCAGTATGTGAGAATGAAGCCGTCCTATATGTTCGAAAAAAAGAAGATAAAGGAACATCAGAAGGCACTGGAGGGCAGAATCAACCGCTTAACGCGGCAGGCCCAGGGGAAGACGAAGGAGGAGGCAGAGCAGTTTATCCATGATTTTATCTGTGAAAACGTCACCTACGACAAATTAAAGAAACAGTACTCCCACGAGATTATAGGCCCTTTGCAGCAGGGGGTGGGGGTGTGCGAGGGAATCGCAAAGACCGTGAAAATCCTCTGCGACCGTCTAAATATCGAGTGTATCATCGCTGTCAGCGAGGCCGCTCCCGATCAGGGCGTCAAGTACCGGCACGCCTGGAATGTGGTGAAGCCTGGGAAAACCTGGTACCACCTGGACGCTACCTTTGACAACTCTCTGGGCAGATATGGGGCCGCCCGGTTCGACTATTTCAATCTGGGAGACAGGGAACTGTTCAGAGACCACCAGAAGCTTCTCTACCCCGTTCCGGCCTGTCCGGACAGCGGCAGCTTTTATTACAGAGAGCAGAGACTTTCCCTGACCAAGGAGGAGGACGTGGCCAGGCGTCTGAAGACGGCGCTCAGGAAAAAACAGCCTTATTTCGTATTTCACTGGAGAGGCGGAAAACTGAACCGCGAGCTGGTGCGCTTTTTCTACGAGGAGGCCTGCCGGACGGCGGAGGAAAAGGGAAAGTTTGCCGCTCTCTCGGTGAACGTGCCCCAGTCTGTGATTGAGATTGCCATCAGAGACAGACAGGCGGAGAAGGAGATCCAGGAAGAGGAAGCCAATGAGGGAGAGCTGACAGAATAATAGCGCCTGGGACGGCGCGCAGGAGGAAGCTATGAGATTTTTTATCAAAAAAAGGAATGCGCCCAGATATGAAGCGGGGGAGCTTTTCTTCTGCCGGGAGGCTCAGGGAAGACAGATAGCAGACCGGATCTCGGAGATGATAAAGAGTCCGTCGGAAAAAGAGGGCGGCGCCGTCCGCTTTCAATGCCAGGGCGTAGAGTTTTCCTTTGCAGCGTTCGGAATAGAGGACGAGGGAGAGGCCCGGATCTATGCCAGGCAGGAGCTGAGCGGGGTGCAGGGATATCTGCGGAATCTGGAAACGGTGTATGGAAACGTAAAACGCCATCTCCTGTACACAATCGGACAGTGCGGGAGCGTAGTCCGGGTTCACTATTCTTTCAGCCGGAAAAGTGAGAGAGCGGACAGGGAGAAAATCCTTCTTGCTGAGAACAGGATGAACGAGATTCTGAAGGAGCTTCGAGGCGTCCGGACCAAAGGAGGAAGCGCCCTGGCAGGGCCGGACGGCAGAATGATCCTGGATGAAAATGGAAACAGCAAGGTAAAGAACTATCTTCCTCTGCTGGAGGAGAGAAGCCAGGAAGAGGGGACGGAAGAAAAGGCCTGCCTGAAGGAGGCTCTGGCCAGGCGGAAAAAAAGCGTGATGCAGCTGAGACGCCGGCAGATTTATACGCCTCTGTCCCTGCCTGTGATAGAGACGGAGAGGGAGGCTGGCAGAAGAACAAAACATCAGATCTGCGGGAGAGCCGCCGCGCTGCTGACCGTATCCCTATACTCCGAATGTCTTCTGGGGGAGGGAATGACGCCTCCTGAGGCAGGAGCCTTTGTACGGGACATTGCAGGGCGATTCCGGGCGGAGGAATTTTTTTCGCCGTCTGAGAAAGCTTATCTGAGGGACAGCTGCCCGGATCCCAGGACGCAGATTCAGTTTTCATGGCAGTATGAAAACCTGTATGTGATGGAGTGGGCGCTGGGCCTGTTTGAAAGGCTGGACTGGCCGGAGAACATCTGCAGTGTGGAGGAATGCGCGGCAAAAATCAGGGAGTTCTGTTCGCTGGAGGAGTTTGAGCGCAGCGTCAGCCTCCGGCCGGAACGGGAACTTTTAGACGCGGCGGATCTGTACTACCGCCTTCACTGGGCCTGCCGGGACGCGGCGGCCAACGGCTATCCGCTTCCGGAAAAGGTGCTTTCAGAGGCAGCCGCAGAGAGACGCCGCGGGCTGTTCTGGGCAGCCGGCTGCAGGACGGCGCCGGGAGAGACACCAGGAAAGAAATCGGGAGAGATGCCGGAGGGAGACGGCTGGGATCAGACGGATTTAACAACTTAACAGAAAAATTAAGATAAACTTTATTGTTTTCAGGAATTATTTATTGTATAATAGCATACAATCAATGCAGAACGTCGAATGCCGTCAGCCGCGGCAGCGGGAGAACCAATCTTTTGGGGTGAATTGGCAGGCTTTGCCATAGGAAACCTTCTTTTCCGAATCCGTCAGCTAATCTCGCAGACATTGGAAGGATTTGCGTATTGGCAGTACGTGTAATTTCAGTGCGTTTAGATGCCTATTTTAGATGTCTATTTCAGAAAAACCTTTCGCCGCCTGCTTTCACAGGCGGTTTTGCTTTTCTGTATTGTGTCACTTCAGGCGGACCGGACGGTCCATGGGAACCGAACATGCAGGAGGGTGATCCAATGATTGAATTCAAACATGTTTCCAAAACGTTTCACGGCAAGAAAATAATCGACGACATCAGTTTTCAGATTCCGGACGGAGAATTTGTGGTTCTGTTAGGAGAGAGCGGATGCGGAAAGACAACCACGCTTAAGATGATCAACAAACTGATTCTTCCGTCAGAGGGCACAGTGGAGATTAACGGGCGTGATATCGCCCATATGGATACGATTGCGCTGCGCAGGCGGATGGGATATGTGATCCAGCAGATCGGCCTGTTTCCGCACATGACTATCAGGGAAAATATCGAGATTATCGCCAGGATGAAGTCCAAGGACAGAGATCGGATGGAGGAGAACGCCATCCGCCTGATGAACATGGTAAATCTGGATCCGGCCACGTTTATGGACGCGTATCCGTCAGAAATGTCCGGCGGGCAGCAGCAGAGAGCGGGCGTGGTCAGGGCGTTCATGGCGGAGCCGGAGATCATTTTGATGGATGAGCCGTTTTCCGCCCTGGATCCCATTACCAGAACCCAGATTCAGACGGCTCTCATCGACATGCAGACGGCTATGAAGCGGACGATTGTGTTCGTAACCCATGACATGGACGAAGCCATCAAGCTGGCAGACCGCATCTGCATTATGGAGGAAGGAAAGATTACCCAGTTTGATACGCCGGAAAATATTCTCAAGAATCCGGCCAATGATTTCGTTCGGAATTTTATCGGTCCGAAACGTATCTGGACTTCACCGGAGTACATAAAGACCAGGGACATTATGATTACGGATCCGGTGTGCTGCCACCCGAAGATGCCGATTTTCAAGTGTATCGAGACCATGGGACGAAAAAAGGTCGACACTCTGATGCTGACGGATCAGAAGGGCAGGCTGTTCGGCGTTCTGTTCGCCGAGTCTCTGATCGGAGTCCACGATATCAAGAAGCCGGCAGAGGATTTTATGTATCGGGAATTTACCTCCGTAGGGCCGGACAGTTCCATTGTGGATCTGCTCACTCTGTTTGACGAGCACCATCTGTCCACCCTTCCGGTTGTCAACAGCCAGGGAATCATTGAGGGACTGATTACGAGAAGTACGCTGATTAATACGCTGAGCCGTCAGTTTATTGCAGATGCAGGAAAGGAGGAGTCATAATGGGAGTAATGGAAGGAATGAAGGAATTATTGAACTATTTTGTCTCCTCAAAGGAAGAAGTTCTTTCTCTGCTGATCGAGCACATTGAGCTGACGGTGCTGGCGCTTCTGGCCGCCATCCTGATCGGAGTGCCTCTGGGCATTCTGATTTCCTATATCCGCCCGGCCAGCAAGCCGGTGCTGGCCTTCGCCAACATTGTTCAGGCAGTGCCAAGCATGGCGCTGTTAGGTCTGGCTATCCCCGTGTTTGGAATCGGTATGAAGCCGGCTATCTTTCTGGTAGTGATTTACTCTCTGCTTCCGATTATCAAGAATACCTACGCGGGGCTTATGAATATTAATGAGCAGATGCTGGAGGCGGCAGAGGGAATCGGACTGACGAAAAGCCAGATTTTATTTAAGGTAAGACTTCCCATGGCTCTACCTGTTATCATGACCGGTGTGAGAATTTCCGCAGTTTCCGCAGTGGGACTGATGACTCTGGCAGCTTATGTGGGCGGCGGCGGACTGGGATATCTGGTATTTTCCGGAATCAGAACCGTCAGCAACGTGATGATCCTGGCAGGCGCCATTCCGGCCTGTATCCTGGCCCTCTTAGTGGACCGGGTATTTGCGGCAATTGAGACGATTGTGACTCCTGTCAGCCTGTTGGATGGCAAGAATAAGGATGAGAAGCGCAGACGGAAAAAGAGAGAGATGTTCGTCATTGCCACAGCAGTAGTTCTGCTGATTGCCCTTCTGTTTACCAGCCTGTTCCAGACGAAGAAGACGGCTGATATCAGAATTGCCAGCATGGACTTTACGGAGAACGAGATTTTTGCCTATATGCTTTCTGAATCCATAGAGAGAGAGCTGGGGCTGGACGTGGAGACTACTCCGGATCTGGGAGCCGGTTCCGTCTGCATGTCTTCGATTCAGAGCAATGAGATCGACGGTTATGTCGACTACACGGGAACGCTCTATGTAAATATTCTGAAGAATCCGGCCAGCTCTGATGTGGAGCAGGTTTACCAGGATTCTGTAAAGGGCATGAAGGAGCAGTACGGCCTGGAGGTATTAAATTCTCTGAATGTGAACAATACCTACACCCTTTCTACCACAAAGGAGCTGGCAGAGCAGTACAGTTTAAAGACGATCAGCGACCTGAAATCCCTGCCTCAGCCGGTGACAATCTGCTCCACGCTGGCCTTTATGAACCGGGAGGACGGCCTTCTGGGAGTGGAGGACAGGTACGGCTTCCAGTTTGATAAGAAGGGCGTGGACGGTTCCGCCCGCTACACAGCTCTGATGAACGGGGAAGGACAGGTAATCGACGCGTATTCCACCGACGGACTGTTGAAGAAATTCGATCTGGCAGTGCTGGAGGACGATGCGGGCGTATTTCCGCCTTACTATGCAGTTCCTGTTTTCCGGGGAGAAATCATGGAGAAATATCCGGAAATCAGGGAGATTACAGAGCAGCTGGCTTCTGTGCTGTCCACAGACGTTATGGCGGGACTGAATTACCTGGTGGACGAGGAGGGACAAAAGCCTCAGGATGTAGCCCATGAGTTCCTTCAGGAGAACCTGCCGGAGTACGCGAGCAAATAGCGGGGGACACATGGCATAAAAAGAACAGGGAGAAGCTTTGCAGCTGCGGGAGGAGACGCCGAAGCCGCAGAGCTTCTCCCTAATTTGTGAAAAAACGAAAGAGGCGCAGCGCGCCGGAAAGGAGCAGAAAAAAGATGAATTACTATTTAGCCCCCATGGAGGGAATTACGGGATATATTTACAGAAATGCCTGCGGCAGGCATTTTGGGGGAGTGAAGAAATATTTCACTCCTTTTCTTTCGCCGCATATGAGGAAGGCCATGACGTCCAGAGAGAAAAACGATATTTTGCCGGAGCATAATCAAGGGATTTATGTGGTTCCGCAGATTCTGGCCAACAACGGGGACGCCTTCTGCAAGGCGCTGGAGATTCTGGAAGATTTAGGATACAGGGAGGTGAACCTGAATCTGGGCTGCCCCTCCGGAACTGTGGTGTCCAAGGGAAGAGGATCCGGATTTCTGGCAGCTGACAGGCGGGAGGCGCTGTCTCAGTTTTTAGATCAGATTTACAGCTGCTCTGAACGGCGGGGGATGAAGATTTCCATTAAGACGCGGCTGGGAATGGAAAAGCCGGAGGAGTTTGAGGAGCTTCTCAGCCTGTACCTTTGTTTTCCTGTGAGCGAGCTGGTGATTCACCCCAGAGTGCAGAAGGACTTCTATAAGAATACCCCCAGCCGGGAGGCGTTTTCTCTGGCTGTGCAGGCGGCCGGGCAGCAGGGAAAGACGGAAGACTGGATCTGCTACAACGGGGATATTTTCAGCCCGCAGGCGGCGGAGAAACTGTCAAAGGAGTTTCCCGGCACTGCCAGCGTGATGCTGGGGCGGGGCATGATTGCCAACCCGGGGCTTGCGGGAAGCCTGTCGGATCAGGACGCCAGAATGACAAAGGAGGAGTTCCGAAGCTTCCACGACGAGATTCTGGAAGGATACCGGGAGATCATGTCAGGGGATCGGAACGCGCTGTTTAAGATGAAAGAACTGTGGAGCTATCAGATGACTCTGTTCCCTGGCTGTGAGAAGCAGGCGAAAAAAATACGGAAGGCAGGAACCATGGACAGCTATCTGGCGGCAGTGGACGAGCTGTTTGAAACGGGAAACTTCTGTCCGGAACGATATTTTGAGGGATTTTAAGGGAAGCTGTCAGGGCTTTCAGCCTCCTCTTTCCGTTCTAAACGGCATGACAGAACCTGCAATATACGCTATAATAAACAAAAACCAGAAACTTAACGAACACCATAAAATACAGCAGAATGTAAGGAGAACAGACACTATGGATCAGAGAGAGGAAAAGCAGGTTCAGAGCAAAGGAGAGGGAGAAGGGATGCAGACTCCCCACAAGAGGAGAGTGCGCTACAAGGGCACCCATCCCAGAAGCTATCAGGAGAAATATAAGGAGTTAAACCCTGAAAAATACAAGGATACGGTAGAACGGGTGATTCAGAAGGGCGGAACGCCGGCGGGCATGCATATTTCTATCTGTGTGAATGAGATCCTGGACTTTTTTGATATCCAGCCAGGGCAGACAGGAGTGGACGCTACCCTGGGATATGGAGGGCACACCAGAAGAATGCTGGAAAAGCTGCAGGGACAGGGGCATATCTACGGGCTGGACGTGGATCCGATTGAGTCTGAGAAGACGAAAAAACGCCTTCTGGACGCAGGATATGGGCCGGATATCCTTACGGTACGCCTGATGAATTTTGCACAGCTTGATCAGCTGGCAGAGGAGAAGGGCCCCTTTGATTTTATTCTGGCAGATTTGGGCGTGTCTTCCATGCAGATTGACAACCCGGAGAGAGGATTTACCTATAAATATGAGGGACCTCTGGATCTGCGCCTGAATTCGGAGAAGGGGGCCACGGCGGCAGAGCGGCTCCGGGAGATTGACAGAGAGGAATTCTGCGGCATGATGATAGAAAATTCCGATGAACCTTACGCGGAGGAGATTTCCCAGGAGGTTTTCAACCGCTTCCGCAGAGGACAGGCGGTGGAAACGACAACACAGCTGAAGGAAGCCATTGAGGCGGCCCTGTCCTTTATTCCGGAGAAGGAGCGGAAGGAAGCGGTGAAGAAATCCTGCGCCAGGGTGTTTCAGGCTCTCCGCATTGATGTAAACAGCGAATTTGAGGTGCTGTACGCTTTTCTGGAGAAGCTTCCGGGCGCTTTAAAGGAAGGCGGCAAGGCGGCTATTTTAACCTTCCACTCAGGCGAGGACAGAATGGTGAAACGCTCCTTTAAGCAGCTGAAAAAGCAGGGTGTTTACCGGGAAATTTCAGAGGAGGTGATCCGTCCGTCCGCAGAGGAGTGCGCCAGAAACAGCAGGGCAAGATCTACAAAAATGCGCTGGGCAGTGAAGGCCTGAGAAAAAACAGAACTGAAAAGGGAACATGCCAAAAAATATGCGATTTTCTCATAATCTGCCTGTCCCGGCATATATATGGACTAAGACAGACGGCGAGAGGCCGATTCTTAGGGGAGGCGGCGAGAGATGGCAGAAAAAAAGGCAGGACAGGCAGAGCTTTTACAGATCTTTCCTTTTCATGTCAGAGAAATTCTTATGAAGACGGCTGATGACTGGGAAGAGGTTCAGGAGCTGCGGCTGCGAAGCCAAAAACCGCTGTTTATTACTGTGAAGGGGCAGGAATACGCAGTGGGGAAAGAGGGAGGGCTGCTCTCCGTTTCCAGCGCAGACCGTTTAAAGGAGAACCTCTCTGCAGTCTGCATGATTTCTCAGAAGGATATTGAACAGACGGTTGAATGCGCGGCACGCCATTCCCTGTATGCCTTTGAGGAGCAGATCCGCCAGGGCTTTCTCACTGTGGCAGGAGGCCACAGAATAGGAGTGATTGGAAAAGCTGTGTCAGAACGCAGGGAAATCCGCACCATCAAGCCCATTGCCGGCCTGAACATCCGCATTGCCCACGAAAAAAAGGGATGTTCAGATAGGATTCTGCATTTTCTGGCAGATCCGGCTCAGGGGGAATGGCTGTCTACTCTGCTGGTATCTCCGCCATGCTGTGGAAAAACGACGCTTTTGAGGGATATTGTGAGAAATATTTCAGACGGCTGTGGATATATGGAGGGCAGAACGGTAGGAATTGTGGATGAGAGATCGGAAATTGCGGCTTGCTTTCAGGGGGTTCCCCAGAACGATGTGGGGATCCGCAGCGACGTGCTGGACGGCTGTCCAAAGGCAGAAGGCATGATGATGCTGATTCGCTCCATGTCTCCCAGAGTGGTGGCGGCGGACGAAATAGGGGGAAAAGGAGATTTGGAGGCCATTCAGTATGCGGCAGGCTGCGGGTGCAGCCTGATTGCCGCGGCCCACGGCTCTTCCATGGAGGAGCTGGCCGCCAAGCCCATGTTCCAGGAACTGTTTCGCCAGCAGATTTTCCGCAGATTTGTATTTTTGAGCAGAAGAAAAGGACCTGGTACGGTAGAGAGAATTTTAGACCATAAAGGATGTGAACTTTATGTTTCTTAAGGTCCTGGGAGCTTTTCTCGTCGTCCTTTCCTGCAGCAGGCTGGGAGTATATATGGCGGCGAGACTTTCAGAAAGGCGGGGGCTTCTGAAGAAAATCAGAGTTATGGTGATCCATCTGAGAGGAGAAATTCTCTATGCCAACGCCCCGCTGTATGAGGGATTTCAGAAGGCCGGAAGACGGGCAGGCGGCAGGGAAGGCCTGCTGTTTGAGACCGTTTCAGAGCAGCTTTTGAAAGAGCAGGGAAAGGAATTTTTTGCCATCTGGCAGGAAGCCGTAACGTCATATTTACCCCAGACGCCTCTTACAAAGGAAGAAGGGGAGCAGCTTCTGGCCTTCGGCGAACATCTGGGATATCTGGATCGGGAAATGCAGGAGAGAACGCTGTCGCTGTATCTGGAGGAACTGGAGCGGGAGATGGAAGAGCTGAACCAGGAAATTGCCCAGAAAGGCCGCCTCTACACCAGTGCAGGGATTCTCACAGGCCTGTTTCTGGCAGTAATTTTTATTTAATCCAGACAGGAGAATGACAGCCTGCGAAACAGAGTTCAGGGAGGAAATGGAATGGGAGTCAGTCTGATATTTCGAATTGCCGCGGTGGGGATTCTGGTATCCGTCATCTGCCAGGTGTTAAAGCACAGCGGCAGGGAGGAGCAGGCGTTCCTGACAAGCCTGGCAGGCCTGGTTTTGGTACTGTTCTGGATGGTGCCGTATATTTATGAGCTGTTTGAGACAATGAAGGAGCTGTTTGCCCTTTAGACAGAAGAGAAGAAAGCGACGGGAGGAATAGGACGATGACAGGAGAGGAGCTTAGACGCAGAGGATTTCTTTATTTTGAAGGAATCAGGGAAGGACTTGAGAACTTTGAGTATGAAATTGCCGCAATGGACCACGCACAGGCGCTTCTCCATTTCCGTAAGCTGAGAGAAGAGTATGGGGCGGATAACAGCTTTCTTGATTTTTATCTGTTTTCCTTAAAAGAAGAGGAGAGGGAGAAAGCAGAGTCTGCTTTAAATGAAGAGGAGCTGGAAGCTGTGAGAGCGTGGGAGAAAAAAGCGGGATTTCCGAGAGGAGATCAGGTGATTTTTCCTATGGATGACGCGCTTTTAAGGGCGGCGGTAGTCCTGAATGAGACGGGAATGCTGTTTTCCACCATGTATTTTGCCAGGGAAGGCGGAAAACAGGGAGAGAAAGCTGTCCAGGCAGAGACCTGGTGGGGGAATTTTAATGGGGAGTACGTGAGATTTTACCGCAGGTGAGAGGGGGATATCACACTCCAAAATATAGGGAAGATTGCACACAGCGTAGTAAGTCCGCTTGAAAAAAACATAATTCCAAATATAACTGCAATGATAGAACCCGCTTTCATCTTTTTTTGAAGAATGAACACAGATGGATGTTTCGGATCAACATAGATATTATAAGTTTCTCCCTTCCTCATATTTTGCGTCAAAAGCTTATATGAGATAGTTTGTGTTGTCTGTTCTTGATATATGGTTCCATTATACATATATTCAAAAACAGGTGCTTGGGTAGAAATTCCATTTCCTCCATAATAGGTGTTATAGCCACGATATATACCTTCTATCCTATCTTTACATCTTATTAAAGAATAGAAATCGTTAAAAGCAGCTAAGATGAATACCAGACCCAAGACAATACCTCCTAAAGGTAATACAAATATCTCTCCGTATGGAACAAGGAGAGATACTATCGAAGTAATCCCACATCCGATAAAAAAAATAAAAATAATCCAACTAACAAGCGGCACAGCTTTATAGCGTTTGTTCTTAATAATTAAGAATGCTGCAGCTGCTAACAATATCGTTAGTATATGAATCATGATTGCCATATCCGTTTTTCCAATACTCTTTCTTTTAATCCTACTTACTGATATTTTTCTTATGGGTTAATGTCAATGCAAGAAATTTTTCTTCGCTGTACCTCTTTACTAGAGTTAAAATCATGCGAATAACTGCCACAAGCATTCAATAAGCCTAAATAAAACACGCCTGCTATAATACTTAATACAATTTTTTATATCGCATAATCGCTGTTTCTATGTAATTTGATAATTTAATATAGTTCTACAAACTGGAGGTTGTCAGCCTGTATAAGCATCATCTGCCGTGTTCTTAAAATTCTGCTTTTCCAACCATTGCTTTTCTTCTTCGCTTTCCGGAATATCAATCCGCTCTATTTTGAAGATAACAGGGCGTGTGCCGTCATTGCAGCAGGCGATCATCATTCTGTCGTCATTTGTCCACTTACGCATAATGGAACCACCCTGCAGCGCCGCATAGACATATCGGCTGATGGCATCCCATGCCTCGCCGCAGAATTTGCCGTTCATTAGATTGTAAAAGTCATCCTGCTCCGGCGTTCTTTTCAGAAGGAATGTCTCTCCCGCCTTGAAGCAAGGACACGGACCTGATTTCGGATCAGCCAAATACTTTTCCTGCAATTCCGGAAATACCTTTGTCTCCAATACTGTTATTTTGCATTCGTAGTTCATAAAAACCTTCTGAGTCTTCACTGTGTTGAGTTCATTAAATTTCAATTTTTCTGTCCTCATTATATCATAAGCATTTTTGTTTTCACAGACGATATAAAGCACAAAAGCAGACAACACAATGCCGCATTCGTAATCCGCTTCGCTTATTGATCAAATATGGATTTCGCCAAATAGAAATCAAAAATCAGGAAAACCTTGTGAGCAAGCTTACGGTTTTTCCTGATTTTCGCTTTCTGCCTGAACTCAATGCTCCAGCATATTTTCGATAAAAATGCCATATCCGCGGGTGGAATCCTGGATAAACACGTGAGTAACGGCGCCGACCAGCTTTCCATCCTGAATGATGGGGCTTCCGCTCATTCCCTGGACGATGCCGCCAGTCAGTTCCAGCAGCCTGGGATCTGTCACTTTGATGACCAGACTTTTATTTTTGTGGGAGGTAGAGTAATCCACCTTCTGAATCTCGATTTCATAGTCTTCCGGCTTTCCGGAAATACAGCTTCGGATATAGGCAGTTCCTTTCCTTACGTCCTGGCGGTAGCCGATGGGGACAGGCTCACGCCCTGGCCCTGTGCCGAACATAGTTCCGATTTCTTTCCACATCTTATTTCCAGCTGTGCCGAAAATGCCCTGTTCTGTGTTGGCTTCAATGGTTCCGAGCTTTGACTGGCTTCCATAGTAGATGACGCCGGACAGCACGCCTGGCTTTCCCATAGATCCTTTTTCAATTCCCATGATTTCTGTGTCGTACAGCTCTCCTCCGCAGGTGTCTACCAGAAGTCCTGTGTCGCTGTCGCTGATTCCGTGGCCGAGAGCCCCGTATTCTCCCGATTCAGTTACATAGGTCATGGTACCGATCCCCTGGGTATCGTCCCGGATCCAGACTCCCAGCTTGTAATCGCCGTTTTCCGTTTCCAGAGGCGTCATAGTCACGTCCATCTGTTTTTCGCCGCGGCGCACAGTCAGCTGAACGGGGGAATCCTGGGCCTTGGCGACTGCCTCAATCATATCTTCTTTTTTTCTGGCTGGTTCTCCGTTTATGGCTTCAATATAATCCCCTGACTGGAGAAGTCCCTGGGCAGGATCAAAGGAGGAGCCGTCTTTCGTTTTTACCGGTCCTGTTCCAATTACCATAAGGCCGTCTGATTTCATATAGATGCCCACCGGCATGCCGCAGGGGAGGGCATATTTGGTGTCAGAAACATTGACTTCAATATCCTTAAAATGGATGAGTCCGAACAGCTTTAAATCCAGCCGGTAGATTCCCTCGCTGGCAGAGTAGAGGGAGAAAGGATGATTTATCTGAAGATGGAGCTGTTCTGCAGGAATATTAGAATCATTTCCCACCACTACCTCAGAGCTGTCACTTTCCAGAGTGACCTTCACAGGGAGAGGAAAATGAAAGCTTTCCGCCTCGTCTACCACCAGATTGAGCCGATCTGGAATGGCTTCATTTAAGTAAAACCAGGTAAAGCCCAGGGTGAATACAAGGCTTCCCCAGAAAACAGCGGTCAGCAGCCGCTGAAGCTTTTCTTTTCTAGTCACATTCGATTCCTCCTTATCACAAGTCTTTTGTCATAAGCCATCTGTCTGAATGCAGCGATTCAGATATACTCTAGTATGTGACTAAAAGCAGAAAAGAACTCAGCAAATCGAGGGGAGAAATATGGAAACGAAACATAGAACTATTAGATAAAAATAAAAACAAACAAAAAAATATCAGATAACGGAGTGGGATTTGGTGAAATATTGTCTTGAATCATCTGATTTTGGTGTTATAATACAAATGTAACAGATAAAAACTTAATACGACCTGAACGAGAAAGTGCAGAGACACGCGCTCTGAACTGGATTCGCCCAGAAGCCGCTAAGCAGTCAGTTTGATGGAGGAAAAGATAAATGAATACTTTGAAAGCTGAGAAGAGAAGCATGGATGTGAAGGCCAAAAGGCTTAGACGGGAAGGATTTGTAACAGGAAATGTATTTGGACGTGAAATTAAGGGTTCCATACCAGTAAAAATTTCCAAAAATGAGGCGGAACGCCTGTTAAAGACCAACGGAAAAGGCAGTCAGGTTCTGTTGAATGTAGACGGAACCGAGATGGACGTTCTGATCAAGGAGATTGATTACAATTCTTTAAAGGGACAGGTGGATGAGATAGATTTTCAGGCGCTTGTAAGCGGTGAGAAGGTACATTCTGTGGCAGAAATTCATCTGCTCAATCATGAAAAAGTGACAACCGGAGTGCTTCAGCAGATGTTGAAGGAGGTTTCCTACCGGGCGCTTCCGTCAGCTCTGGTAGAAAAAATTGAGCTGGATGTAGGCGGCATGAGAGTGGGAGACACAATCCGGGTACGGGATCTGGCGATTGCCTCTGACAAAGATGTGCAGCTGCAGACCGATTTGGATACTGTGGTAGTCGAGGTATACGCTTCCAAGAATACGGTGGCTGATGAGGATGCAGAAGACGGAGGATCAGAAGCAGAGGGAAAATAGATCAAGAAGCCTAAAAGCTGTTAATATTGCAGAGAGTAGAAGAGGAGTGGCGCGGTCATTCCTCTTTTTTTAGTTAAGAGAACGCTGCGCCATGTGCCGCCTCGAATCTGCTTCGCAGCTTCTCGCTGGACGGCTGGCACGGTGTGCAGTTAAAATACATAAAATAAGCCATGCTGCCAGCTCGATTCCGCCTGGCGGCTTCATCTCGCTGGATGGCTGGCGTGGTGTGTAGCTAAAATACATAAAATAAGCCACGCGGCCAGCTCGATTCCGCCTGGCGGCTTCATCTCGCTGGACGGCTGGCGCCGTATGTGGATAAAAGCAAAAAAGAACCCGGCTGGAAATGTAAACATTCCCCTCCGGGTTCTTTCCTGCTTTTATCCACGCATGGCTTGTAGCTTAGCCAAAGTATCTCTCTAAGAGACCCTGGAATGCCTTGCCGTGACGAGCCTCATCTCTTGCCATCTCGTGAACTGTGTCATGGATAGCGTCAAGGTTAGCTGCCTTAGCTCTCTTAGCCAGGTCGAACTTACCAGCTGTAGCACCGTTCTCAGCCTCTACTCTCATCTCAAGGTTCTTCTTTGTGGAATCTGTGAGAACCTCGCCGAGAAGCTCTGCAAACTTAGCTGCGTGCTCAGCCTCCTCGTAAGCTGCCTTCTCCCAGTATAAACCGATCTCTGGATATCCCTCTCTGTGAGCAACTCTGGCCATAGCAAGGTACATACCAACCTCCTTGCACTCGCCCTCGTAGTTAGCTCTTAAGTCCTCCATGATATCCTCGCTTGCGCCCTGAGCAACGCCTACTACGTGCTCTGCAGCCCATGCCATATCAGCTGCCTGCTCCTGGAACTTGGAAGCTGGAGCGTTACAGACTGGACATTTCTCCGGAGCTGCCTCACCCTCGTAAACGTAACCACATACTGTACAAACAAATTTCTTCATAGCTTATACTCTCCTTTGCATATATAAAAATTTTTAAAATACATATCCATAATCAAGACTGTTTTGTTTCACTCCCCATGCCGGCTTATGCAGCCTGGCCGTGAAATAAAACAGTAATGATTACTGATATTAATGTACCACAACTTGTGGGGATTGTCAATATTTATTTTATAAAATAAATATAAATTTGTAAATTAATGGGATTCTTCCTGCAGGCAGTCGCAGCAGGTTCCATAAAAGAAAACGGTGTGTTCCTCAACAGTTCCCTTCTGGCACTCCCTGGCCGCAGCTTCCAGGCCTGTATCAGTTTCCATGGCCAGGTCCACGATTTTTCCGCACTTTTTACACACATAGTGGTAGTGGGGGGATGTGTCATAGTCAAAATGATCTGTTCCGTCACCGCAGGAAAGCTTGCGGATTTCCCCCAGCTCTACAAGCAGGTTTAAATTTCGATATACGGTTCCCAGACTGATATTGGGAAACTGTTCGCGTATGCTGGTGTATAAAGCGTCGGCGGTGGGATGATCCTTGCGGCCCATCAGGCAGGCCTTAATGGATTCCCTCTGACGGCTGTACTTGAGGGTTTTCATAGGTATTTCCTCCTTTTCATCTCATCTGCCAATCTGACGCATTCAGTTGACAAAAAATAGTAATAATAGTTACTGTTTTATTTTGCCCCAGATTTGCCTGTTTGTCAATCCTTTTTTTAGAGAGAAAATGGTGATATTGCATGATTTTTTGTTGGAAGAGGTCATAGTTAGTGGTATAATTACCCATATACAATAAGGGAGGTACAGGATGAGTAAAAAACAGGTGCGCCAAATGATAGAGGAGCTGACTGCAAAGCTGTGCGCCAGAGAGTTTCTGGCCGCGTCGAATCTCAGCCGGGAGAGCGTTCTGATGCTGATGAACAGAGAGTACTGGGAGGGGCAGCTGGGACGTATTTTCCCTATTAAGAGAAGAATTCAGTGCCGGGAGATTTACGAGATCTGCAGGGAACCGATGAGCCTGATTGGCCGGGAGCCCAGGGACGGGTGGATGAAATTCACCTACCAGTACGTATGCCATATCCTGTATCCAGACGAAGAATTTTCCAGACAGGCGGAGCCTTACGCCGCCGGAGCACTGTTTTATCTGGCTGTTCTCCAGTTCATCTTTGATAAGGAAAGGGAGGTTCTCCCATTTGAGCCTATGGTGGATTTTGCATTCCTGTCAGAGGAAGAGGCTCTTTCCTACGAATCCTACACAGAATACAAGAAATTTAAAAATGCTTTTTATAAAGAATACATTTATGAGATGATGCGTCTGAACGCGGAAGTGACTCCTTTCAGGACTCTGGAGCACATCGCGGGGGTTCACTATGTGGCCATGACGGTGGCCAGGGGCCTTTATGAGGCAGGCGTGCCCATTGACCTGACTCTGACCAGCGGAGCTGCAGCAGGCCACGACCTGGGCAAGTTCGGGTGTAAGCCCAATGAGAGAGTGCCGTATCTTCATTATTATTATACGAATCAGTGGTTCAACAGACACCGCATGGAATACACAGGCCACATTGCGGCCAATCATTCCACCTGGGATCTGGAGCCGGAAAATCTGTCGGTAGAGTCCCTTGTCCTGATCTACGCGGACTTCCGGGTGAAGCAGAGCAGGGGGGAGGACGGCCGGGAGATCACCTATATTTCCAGCCTGGACGAGGCCTTCGAGATCATTTTGTCGAAGCTTGACAATGTGGACGAGGCCAAGCTGAACCGCTACCGGTTTGTCTACGCCAGACTCCACGATTTCGAGACGTACATGCGGTCCCTGGGAGTGGACGTAAACCTTGACAAAAAGCCGGTGAAGACGCCGCCTATGCCTGACATTTCCCTGAGAAATACAGAGCAGATCGTGGATTCCCTGATTTTTATGGGAGTGGAGCACAACATTGACGTGATGCACCGGATGGGAGCGGAGCGCCAGTTTGGAAATCTTCTGGAGGCGGCCAGAAGTGAGAAAAACTGGAAGAACGTCAGGGCCTACCTGAACATTTTCCAGGAGTATTTCCCCTATACCAACGATATCCAGAAGGAGCAGACTCTCTATTTTTTATATGAGCTTCTCATGCACAAGGAGGGGGACATCAGAACTCAGGCTGCCCGCCTGATTGGAAACGTCATCGCCCAGTTTAACGCAGGCTACCGGAAGGAGAGACCAGCGGATATGCCGGATATCGCGGATCAGAAGGCTATGGAGCTGTGGAAAACCTTCCTGTCCATGATTATCTGCCCGGATCACAAGCTGACGGTGCAGCACAAGCGCAGAATTGGGTATAATTTAAAGCAGGTGCTGTCCTCCATGGTGGAACACGCGGCGTCCGCTGATATTGAGGGATTTCTGCAGGAGTTTCTGCGCTGGTATGAAGCTCCGGAGAAGCGGGAGAGCGGAGAGGCCTTCGTGCTGCTGGACGCTCTCCACAATATGCCTTTTGAGCGGTGCAGCAGAGAGAACATGGAGCGGATGGCAGAATTTGCCTGCTACTATGCTGTGCCCAGGGAGAACAGCTTCGAGGGCCTTATCATCGCCGCCTGGCGCGCCTTTAAGCTGATTACGGCGGAGGTGAGGGACGAGCCGTTCTGTGAAACGATTGCAGAGATTGTGGAAAATGAAGCGATTGCAGAGGACGATATCAGCCGCACGTTTCTCCAGTACAGAATCTTGTCTAATCTGGGCCGGAACGTATCCCGCCAGGAGGAGGCGCTTTACGGCAGGGACGTGGTTTCTGATATTTTCCTGGATAACCTGAAGATGGCCACGCCGTGGGTGCTGAAGGCGGTCAATATCAAGCTTTTAGTGGATCAGGTGGATCACGGAAAGAAGGAGCATATCCTCCACATTGCGGCCCATCTGTCCAACCTGATCAAGGTCAGCGAGTATGTGGTAGTGCGCCATGACGCAGGCCGGGCGCTGCTCAGGCTGGCTCCTCTTCTGACAGCGGACCAGAGAAACGAGATTGTAGTGGAGCTGTTAAAGGGACTGGAGGTAGGAGAGTACGAGTTTTCCAAGTATATTCCAGAGTACCTGGGACAGCTGGCCCTGTGGCTTCCTCCGGAACAGCTGGAGGAGGTTTTAACCTACCTGCGGGGCCTGATGGCCAATGCCAACGATCGGGTGGTTTCTGTGGCTCTGGACACAGTGGGAGTGCTGACAGAATATTATCCCCGCTATAAGGAGCGGTTTGCAGAGGATGAGGGGACGGCGAGAGAGCGTCTGGGGCGGCTTTTAGGCATGGTTCTGGGAGGTCTGGCAAACCACAGAGAGACGGTGCGCCAGGAGGCGCTTCTGGTAACAGGCCAGTATATGTTCGGATCCAGAAGGCTCAATGACCACGAGAAGATGGAGATTTTCGCCCTCACCCATAAAAAGCTGCTCTTCCTGATTAATGAAAACAAGGGCGGAGAACTGACTGCCTTTTACCGGGCGGCTGCTCTTTCCAATATCTGCCGTTTTATTACAGCTTACCGATTAACCATTGGCCAGATGGAGATTGAGGAGAGGAAGAAGGTGGCGTTCTTCCCAGGTACGTTCGACCCGTTTACCCTCTCCCACAAGGGAATCGTCCGTGAGATCCGGGATTTGGGCTACGAGGTTTATCTGGCTGTGGACGAGTTTTCCTGGTCCAAGAAGACGCAGCCCCACCTGATCCGCCGCCAGATTGTCAATATGTCTGTGGCGGACGAGTTCCATGTGAACCTGTTCCCCGACGATATTCCAGTCAATATCGCCAATCCGTCTGATTTGAAGCGGCTGAAGGAGGTATTTGCAGGGCGGACCGTCTATGTGGTAGTGGGAAGCGACGTCATTGCCAACGCCTCCTCCTACCGGAAGCCGCCGGAGAAGAACTCCATTCACTCCATGAACCACATCGCCTTCCGCCGGGTGGGAGACAGGAGAAGCGACAATAAATACAACCGGGAGATGATGAGCCTGATTACCGGGGAACTTATCGAGCTGGAGCTGCCGGAGTATCTGGAAGACATCAGCTCCACGAAAATCAGGGAGAATATCGATCTGAACCGCGATATTTCCAATCTGATCGACCCGGTGGTGCAGGAATATATTTATTTTAACGGACTGTATCTGAGAGAGCCGGAGTACAAGCCGATTCTCCGTGCCAGAGCTATCGGCTTTGAGGAGAAAGAAAAGCTTTCAGAGGAGGACGAGGCGGCTGCGCTGGAGTATATTTTCAGTGACGAGGCAGATGGCCGCGGACTTCTGAAACGTCTTCAGGAGTCTGACGGAACCTTCCTGCTTCTCAGAAATACGGTGGAGGACAATCGGCTGACCGGTCTCCTGAAGATGCGTTCTGTGATGCCGGAGGAGCTGTTTAAGGTGCTGGGAAGCGTTTCCATGGCCGACATGGTGCGCCGTCATACTCTGGGAAGCATTCTTCTGATTACAGGAATCTACGCGGAGCCGGACAGCGCAATCTACGATCCGGAACAGCTGCTTCTGACAGAGGCTCTGGCCAAGGCCCTGGAGCAGCACTGCAGCTACGCCATGTTCCTGCCTGAGGAGGAGCCGGGAGAAGCGTCCCAGGGAGCCGTCATCCGCCAGGGATTTGCGGAGGCGGAAAACTTTGAGGGAAAGAGACGTCTGTGGCTGGTGGACATGCACGCGCCTCTGGTGCTGGTGCAGAACCTGGAGACGACGTTAAAGGAGCCGTTTTCCAGCAGTCCCAGAATTTTGAGAGCCATCCACAAGGCCCACAGGGAGCTGCAGGCCGCCATGACAAGGCTCTACCCGGGCCAGCTGGTACTGTCTCTGTCGGCCAGCGTGATTTATCACCGCCTGGTGGACAAGATTACCCAGATTAACCAGGTTCCAGGGGAGCCGACCACGCCGAGAGTGCTGGGAAACGACATGTGCGTTCCCTTTGGAAAGATCCTGAGAGGAAAGGTTGTTCCCAATACAGTGACGAAGACCATTCACACCGATAAGGTGTACGAGCCGGATCTGGACAGCTACCGGATCGAGGCCTTCCCCTATTATTCGCCTCTCAGAAGCCAGGTGAGGACTATCAAATCCTTTGGACGTCCCGTTATCCTGGTGGATGACCTGCTTCACAAGGGCGGCAGATTTGACGCCCTGGAGCCGTATCTGAGGGAAGAGGGCGTGGAGGTGAAGAAGGTGCTTTTAGGCATGATTTCCGGCTACGGAAGAGACGCCATGGCCACCAGAGGCTTTGAGGCGGACAGCATTTATTCCATTCCGAATCTGAAGTTCTGGTTTGTGGAATCGACGCTTTATCCCTTTATCGGAGGCGATACCGTGCGCCGCGATACCATGAAGGTGGCGGGCCTGATGCCATCTGTGAACATTGTGCTGCCCTACATGGTTCCGCCATTAAAGGGCTGCAGTGAGGAATCGCTGTTCGAGCTGTCGGCCTGCTGCGTGAGAAATTCCAGGGATATTCTGTTGGCCCTGGAGTCTGAGTACCGGGCTTTGTTTGGCAGAAACCTGACTCTTTCCAGACTGTCGGAGGCGGTTATCCTGCCTCTCTGCCCGGATAAGGGAGACTGCATAAACTACGATCCGAACCTGGCGGCGTCTGTTTATCTGGACAACGATCTGGAAATGCTTCACCGCATCAGCCAGCTGAAAAATCTGTAAATCTGCAAGATTTCAAATAGATTTATCTAAACTATCTAAGAGGAGGACAATGAGTATGTTTTATTACCGCATCAACGGAACACTCTGCTGCAGCTTAAATGGGGAGCTGGACTTTCCCAGAGAGGAGCTTTACGGCCGCGGCACAGATGAAAAAGAGGCCAGAGAAAAGGCGTCCGGCGAGGAGGAACTGGTATTTCTGTTTGAGCGTTCTCCTAAAAACTGCCGCGCTTCCTTCCGCGTGACGGATCCGGCCCTGCTCTACCAGGATCGGGAGGACGTTTCCTGGCTGAATAAGAATGCCCTGGGGGAGGGAATGCGCGATGAGATTGTAGATTCCTTTATTAAAGAAGGAAAAATGCGCGCAGTGAATTTAAACCATCCCAGATTCCAGGAAATTCTCAAAGAGAAGCCGGAAAAGAAAAAGAAACGTGTCCATGTACTGGCCATCGGAGATGTGGGAAGTACTCTTTTGACAGGCCTCCATCTGTTAGGAGGAGATGTGATAAGCTCCATCGGAATCTGCGATATCTCCGACAAGGTGACGGCCCGCTGGGAATTTGAGGAAAACCAGATCGCCTATCCCTGGGACTACGACGCGCTTCCAGAGGTAGACGTGGTGAAGCCGGAGGAGCTGTTCCAGTGCGATGTGTTCGTATTCGTGGCCTCCAAGGGAATTCCGCCGGTAGGTTCTGAGGTCAAGGATGTGAGAATGTATCAGTTTGAGAATAATTCCAAGATCGTGGCCCAGTACGCCCGCCAGGCCAGGGAGGAAAACTTTAAGGGCCTGTTCGCCGTTGTGTCTGATCCGGTGGATCCGCTGGCAAAGGCAGCTTATCTGGCCAGCAATACAGACGAGAACGGCGTTTTTGACCAGAAGGGACTGCGCCCGGAGCAGATTCAGGGCTACGGTCTGGGCGTCATGAACGCCAGAGCGGCCTACTATGCAAAGAGAGACGAGCGGTTTAAGCAGTTTCTGACAGAGGGGCGCAGCTTCGGCCCCCACGGCCAGGATCTGGTGGTGGCCGATTCCATTGAACATTACAACGACGAGCTGTCAAAGGAGCTGACTCAGCTGACAGTGACGGCCAATCTCCATATGAGAGCCATTGGTTTTAAGCCCTTTATCGCTCCGGCCTATTCCTCCGGCGCCATTTCCCTGATTCTCACGCTCCGGGGAGAGTGGCACTGCGGCTCCGTGTTCTTAGGCGGAATTTTCATGGGAGTGAAGAACCGCTACACGGTTCACGGACTGGAGACGGAGATCCTTCCTCTGCCGGATGCTCTGTATGAGAGGATCGTGACGGCGCAGGAGAATTTAAAAGCAGTAAATTAGGCGTCCGGACGCAGAAATCGAGGGAAAATAAGATGGAACAGGAAGAACGCGAGACAGGAACAGAAAAAACGGATGGGGAAATCCTGCTGATCCGCCCCAGAGAGCCTGGAGGACGGGAAAATTCCCGCCTTCTGAAAGCACTTCGTGAGGGGCTTGCAGGCGTGCGTCTGCAGGAGGTGACGGAGGTTTCCCAGCTGGAAGCCATGACAGACGAGAGCGGCCGTCTGGCCCCGGAAGGGTGGACGGGAAAACATCTGGCGCTGTTTGCCATAGATCTGGGAGAATACGGCGTGAATCTTGAATATACCAGGCTGTTAGGCTGGCTGAGAAGCCATCCAAAGAGCCTGGAGGGCTGGACCGGCGGAGTGACGGCGGACGCGGACAGCGATCTGTACACCAAATCTGCGGCCAGAGAGCTGGTATTTACGGCCAACCGCGCCGGCTGCGCCTTTGTGGGCCGTCCATTAGTGGAGGGCACGAAAACCCTGTCCAACTTTGCAATCGTGGCGTCCAATCTGGGTACGGATCTGTACGGCGCCTATGTGGAGAGCATAAAACTTCTGGTGAAGGAGATGGCCAAGAGCCAGAAGCCGGATAAAGAGAGGAAAAGGGAACTTCTGGTACTCCACGCCTCCAGCCATAAAAGCTCCAATACCTACGCCGTCTGGCAGGGAGTAAAGCAGTATCTGACGGATATTTCCATCACGGAGATCGGACTGCGCAACGGAACGCTGGCAGACTGCTCCGGCTGTCCTTATAAGATGTGCCTCCACTTTGGAGAGAGGGGAAGCTGCTTTTACGGAGGCGTGATGGTAGAAAACGTATATCCCGCCGTGAAAAAGGCAGACGGTATCCTGCTTCTGGCCCCCAATTACAACGACGCTCTGTCCGCCAACCTGACGGCCTTCATCAACCGTCTGACCGCTCTGTTCCGGACGACCCGCTTCTATGATAAAAAGCTGTTTGGAATTGTGGTATCAGGCTATTCAGGCAGCGATCTGATTGCGGAACAGATGATAGCGGCGTTAAATATGAATAAAACCTTTTATCTGCCGGGGCATTTCGCCATGCTGGAGACGGCCAACCATCCGGGAGAAGCCATGAAGCTTCCGGGAATTGAGGAGCGGATGAGACAGTATGCAAAACGCATACAGAACAATCTGTGAAATACAAAACTTTACAGACCGTCAAAAAGAAAGTATACTAAAGGCTGATATTTTTTTATTAAATAGAACGGAAAGGCAGTTTCGCCATGAAACTGTAGGATTCAGGGGATATAGAGTATGAGTATCAGACAATGGAAGCGCACTCTTGCCATCGGAGGAGTGATTGCCCTCACATCCCAGCTGTACTGGAACGCGTTTATTGATTATTTTCGAATTTCCACCTCCGTGATCCTGCTTCCTGTCCTGCTGATGACAGTGGGGCTGGAGCTGCACACCTTGACCACCTGCTTTGTCACATCGGTGATTGTGTTTACCGTGCGTTTTCTCATTCAGTCCGGAAGCGCCGGCATGACGTGGCAGACGGCGCTCTATGTGCTCCCCGGCGCGCTGTTTTATTTAAGCTATGGAGTGATTTTCAAGCTCTGTATCAGGAACCGGCGGGCCACGACCAGAAAGAAGCTTTTGTGGGCTATTTTCCTGTCTGACTTCGGAGCGAATCTCATCGAGGCAGAGATGCAGGAGTATCTGCAGTTTCGAACCCTCGACGAGCATATTATTATTTATCTGGCAGTGATTGCCGCGATCCGGACCATGTTTGCCTGCATGCTTCTGGTGGGAGAACGGCAGTACCGGGCCCTTCTGAAAAAGAATGAGCATGAACGGCGTTATCAGAGACTGTTTCTGATGAAAACAGGCCTTAAAAATGAAATCTACTTTATGAGGAAAAACTCGGAGGAGATTGAGTCGGTTATGGCCAACGCCTACAAGCTCTACGAAAAGCTCTGCGAGCAGAAGCTCCCAGACGAGATGAAGCAGATGTCCCTTGCCATAGCCAGGGACGTCCATGAGATAAAAAAAGATTACTTCCGCATTATCCAGGGAATTGAGGAGGAGATTGGAAGCGAATACGAGGAGGAGAGCATGAGCTTTCAGGATATTCTTCAGATTCTCCAGTCCTCCACCTACCACATGATTGCGGCCAAAGGGCTGGATATTAAGCTGGTGTTTAGCTGTAACGATAATTTTATCACCCGCGGCCACTACACTCTGATGGCAGTGTTAAAAAATCTGGTCAATAACGCGATTGAGGCCATTGAGAGCGGAAAAAAGCCGGGCCAGGTGAGAATATTAGAAAAGAAGGAAAACGGAGTCTATATATTCCAGGTGGAGGACAATGGACCAGGCATTTCGGAGCGCCATCTGCCCAACATTTTCGAGATGGGATATTCGACAAAGTTTGACTATAAGACGGGAAACATCTACCGGGGCGTAGGACTCTGGGGAGTCAGAAATACGGTGGAGGAGCAGTTTAAGGGAACAATCAACGTGGTTTCACAGCCTGGAAAGGGAACCAGATTTCAGGTGGAAATCCCTGCCGAGAGATTAGAGGAGTCATAATATGGAGATTTATATTGTAGAAGACGACAGAACGGTAATCAATATTCTGGAAGATATAATAGAAACCAACGGGCTGGGAACTGTCTGCGGCACCTCCGGCGGGCAGCCGGCGGACATGGAGGAGATTGTGCGCCTGAATCCGGACGTGGTTCTGGTGGATTTCCTGATGCCGGAAAAGGACGGCATTCAGCTGGTGAGAGAGCTGAAGGAGGCCGGCTGCGGTTCGCGGTTTATTATGATTTCTCAGGTGTCGGCCAAGGAGCTGATAGGGAAGGCCTACAGCGCCGGAATTGATTTCTTTATCAGCAAGCCGATCAATATTATAGAAGTAAAATCTGTCATCGAAAACGTGGAGCGCCAGATCCAGAACGAGCGGACCCTCTCCAACATCAGGAAAATGTTCCTGGCTGAAATGAAGGAGGAGGTTCCGGAAGAGAAGAAGAAAAACGACGGGTATGTGAAGAAGCTGCAGGTGATTTTAAACCGGATCGGCATGTCGGGAGAGAAGGGCTGCGACGATATCATCAAAATCTGCCAGTATCTCCACGCCAACCATAAGCCAATCTCCCAGGTCAGCATCGGCCAGCTGTGCGAGATTCTGAGCGCCGCGCCCAAGAACATGGAGCAGAGAGTGCGCCGCGCCATTGCCGTAGGCATGGCGAATCTGGCCCACATGGGCATCGAGGACTTCATGAACGAGACGTTTACAGCCTATTCCGGCACACTGTTCCCCTTCGAGGAGATCCGCGCGGAGATGGATCACATCCGCGGAAAGCGCAAATACGGAGGAAAGGTCAGCATTAAAAAGTTCATTGACAGCCTGATGCTGGCGGCAGACAGGGAATCCCGCTTCTAAAGCGGGGCTCCTGCCTGGAAAAAATAAACACTTCATAAACTTTCTGAAAAAATCCTTTCGCTTTTTTAACAAATTCCTGTTTTTTTTTGTAGTATTTTGTAAGCCATATGGTAAAGTACCACCATAAAAATATTGGAGGTAATATATATGGCACCCATTTTAGAACTTGATATGTATCAGGCAACTGCGGTCGCAGCTCTCGTGCTTCTTCTGGGACGTTTCCTTGTAAAGAAGATTCCGATTCTGGATCGTTACTGTATCCCAGCGCCGGTTGTGGGCGGCTTTGTTTATGCGATTGTCCACTGTATTGTAAGATCGGCCGGAATTATCGAGATCAGCGCGGACATGACATTAAAGAATGTTTTCATGGTAGGTTTCTTCTGCAGCGTTGGTTTTACAGCATCCTTCAGAATGTTAAAGAAGGGCGGTATTCAGACTATTGTTTTCCTTGGCCTTGCCTTAGCTATGGTAGTGCTTCAGAATATTCTGGGAGCAGGCCTTGCCACAGCGTTCGGCCTTGATCCGAGACTGGGTCTTGCTACAGGTTCCATCCCGATGGTAGGCGGACACGGAACAGCAGGTTCCTTCGGACCGCTTCTTGAGGATTTAGGCGTAGCTAACGCAAACGTAGTAGCTATCGCTTCCGCAACATTCGGACTGGTAGCAGGCTGCGCCATCGGCGGACCTATCGCTACAGGTAAGATTAAGAAATTTAAATTACATTCTACAGAGATGTCAGCAGAGGGCGGATTTGAGACAGAGGACGCAGGAAAGATCGATTCCAAGAGATTCCTGGATGCAGTTCTGGCTCTGATTATTGCAATTGGTTTTGGTACAATCGTTTCCATGCTTCTTGGAAAGCTGATGACTTTCCCATTCTACATCGGCGCTATGTTAGTCGGAGCAGTAATCCGCAACGTAGCTGACGTTGCCAAGAAGGAGCTTCCGATGGAGGAGATCGGCGTAGTAGGCGGTTTCTGTCTGTCCGTATTCCTGGGACTTGCCATGATCGACATGAAGTTATGGCAGCTGGCAGAGCTGGCTCTTCCGTTAGTAGTTATGTTAGCGGCTCAGACCGTTCTCATGTTCTTATACGCTAACTTTGTTGTATTCAACGTATTAGGACGCAACTACGATGCAGCAGTTATGACAACAGGTTTCTGCGGTTTCGGTATGGGCGCTACTCCAAACGCCATGGCAAACATGCAGGCAGTAGTAGGACAGTATGGACCGGCTCCGACTGCATTCATGGTAGTGCCGTTAGTAGGTTCCCTGTTCATCGATTTCTTAAACGCTACGATCCTGACAGGATTCATCAACTTCTTAGGCTAATTCAGTATCCATATACAAACACTCAGCCGGTCCTATGGGCCGGCTGTTTACTGCTTGGAAGCAGCGCGGCAGGACGCTTTTCTCACAGCCGGCAGGCGCTGATTCAGGCTCAGGACGCCTGTTATTATGTAATATAAATGAAATATAATAATATTTATAATGCGATATTAATTTGATTATGCACAGACAATGAGTTATAATTAAAACAGAACGTAAGATTTTCACAAAAACAGTAGATTTTTTGTTTCTTTTTTGTTACAATGTAGACATGAAGCAAAGAGACTATACTGTTGAGTGAAAACTCACAATATTAATGCAAAAGCAGGAGGTATATTCCAATGAGCAAGTATGTTGACAGAGTTCTTGCAGAACTCAAAGAGAAAAACGCACATGAGGCCGAATTCCTTCAGACAGCAGAGGAAGTATTATCCACTCTGGGTCCGGTTGTAGATGCACATCCAGAGTACGAGAAGGCTGCTCTTCTTGAGAGAATGGTTGAGCCGGAGAGAACTATCGAGTTCCGTGTACCGTGGGTAGATGACAACGGCGCTGTCCATGTAAACCGTGGCTATCGTGTACAGTTCAACGGCGCTATTGGACCGTACAAAGGAGGCTTACGTTTCGCTCCTTCTGTAAACCTGTCTATCATGAAATTCTTAGGCTTCGAGCAGACTTTCAAAAACAGCTTAACAACCCTGCCGATGGGCGGTGCTAAGGGTGGTTCTGACTTCGACCCGAACGGCAAGAGCGATGCAGAGGTTATGAGATTCTGCCAGTCCTTCATGACTGAGTTATATCGTCACATCGGACCGGACGTAGATATCCCGGCTGGTGACCTTGGTGTAGGTGCTCGTGAGATCGGTTACCTGTATGGCCAGTACAGAAAGATCCGTGGTGCATTCGAGAACGGTACTATCACTGGTAAGGGAATGTCCTTCGGTGGTTCTCTGGTACGTCCGGAAGCAACTGGTTACGGTGCTGTATACTACACAGAGGCTGTTATGAAACATGAGAACGATACAATCGAAGGCAAGAGCGTTGTTGTATCTGGTTTCGGTAACGTTGCTTGGGGTATCTGCAAGAAACTGGCTGAGCTGGGTGCTAAGGCTGTTACCCTGTCTGGTCCGGACGGATACATCTACGATCCGGAAGGTGTTGTAACTGAAGAGAAGATCAACTACATGCTGGAGATGAGAGCATCTGGACGTAACAAAGTTCAGGATTACGCAGACAAGTTCGGCGTACAGTTCTTCCCAGGTGAGAAACCGTTCGGCGTTAAGGCTGACATCGTTATGCCGGCTGCTACTCAGAACGACGTTCGTATGGAAGAGGCTAAGAAGATGGTTGCTAACGGCCTTAAGTACTACATCGAGGTTGCTAACATGCCAACTACCAACGAAGCTCTTAAGTTCTTAATGGAGCAGAAGAACATGGTAGTAGCTCCGTCCAAGGCTGTAAACGCAGGTGGTGTTCTTGTATCTGGTCTTGAGATGAGCCAGAACAGCGAGAGATACAGCTGGACAGCAGAGGAAGTTGATACAAAACTTCATCAGATCATGACTGGTATCCATGATGGTTCCGCAGCAGCAGCTGAGAAATACGGCTTAGGCTACAACCTGGTAGCTGGTGCTAACATCGTTGGTTTCCAGAAAGTTGCTGACGCTATGATGGCTCAGGGTATCTGCTGGTAATCAGTACCAACAATCGTTACATAAAGCGGTTATCTAAGTAAGAGGGGCTGCTGCATTAAGCGGGGTAATGCCTGGCATCAGGCGCCGTTTAAGGCAGCGGCCCTTATTTAAACCAGACAGGCTGTCAGGCCTGCCTGAAATCGAAAGGAGATAAAATTCACTATGAAGTGTCTTATTATTGATAAGGTATATGCAGGCATTGCAGAAGAACTGGGAAAATACATGGAGGTAAAGACAGCAGACAATCTGCCGTCCTCCAAGGATCAGGTTCTCGCTGAGATCGGAGATGTAGACGTTCTGATCATGCGCGTGGATCCGAAGATTGACAAGGATATCATCGACGCAGCTAAGAACTTAAAGATCATCGGCGTTTGCTCCGTTGGCTTAAACCATATCGATATGGATTACGCTAAGGAGAAGGGAATCCAGATTTTCAACGCTCCTGGCTTAAACGCAAATGCAGTTGCAGAGCTTACCATTTCCAAGATGCTTGACATCTCCCGTGGAACCATGACAGCTAACACAGACGTTAAGGTTAAGCACGAGTGGGATAAGTACAAGTTCGTTGGCCGCGAGCTTCGCGGAAAGACACTGGGCGTTATGGGCTTTGGCCGTATCGGACGCCGCGTAGGCGAGCTGGGACGCGCTTTTGGCATGACAGTTGTTGCTTACGATCCATTCTTAAAGGCCGAGGACTTTGAGAAGGAGCACGCAACAGGCATGAGCATCGACGAGCTCTTAAAGGCTGCTGATTTCGTATCCATCCACGTGCCGTTAACACCAGAGACAAAGGATCTGTTCAATGCTAAATCCATCGCTGAGATGAAGGATGACGCAGTTGTTCTCAACATGAGCCGCGGTGGAATCGTAAACGAGAAGGATATGTACGAGGCATTAAAGGCAGGCAAGATCGGCGGATACGCAACAGACGTTATGGAGAACGAGCTGGCAGGCAGCGGCCTGACAGGAAACGACACCTTTGCAAGCCCGCTGTTCGAGTGCGATAACTTCATCGTTTCCCCGCACATCGGAGCACAGTCTGTAGACGCTTCCAAGGATATCGGTATCCATATCACAGCTAAGGTAAAAGAGGCACTTGGCCTGTAATCAAAGATAATAAAGTATTGCATTAAGGCGGGATTCGCGAAGGCGTGTCCCGCCTTTTCAGATCCCTGCGGCAGAAGAGAGGACAGCACAAATCTGCCGCAGACGCCTTACGATATAAAAAGTAGTGTATTTCCCCTTTTCGCGAATCTCCCAAGAATAAAACGCAGTATTTTGTCACTTTCCACGAACTCCCCCTGGGAATAAAACATCGTTTCCGGTGACTTTAAGTGGAACAAGGCGGTTTATGTGAGAAGTGCTATAAAGAATAGGTTATATCGCAAATAAAAATGTAAAAAACTGATGAAAACTTCGTTGAAATTTCACCCTAACTCAGTTGAAATTTGTATGTTTTTTTGCCAGAATTGTCTTTATAATTATGAATATTAGATAAGCTGAGGATAGTTTGAGAAGGAAAAAACGGTGTTTTTGGCTTATCAGAAAGACAGAATTCAGCCGTTCCAGCGGCTGTTTCTGCAGCAAAGGAACTGTAAACGAAAGGCACCGTTTAAAACGGTGAAATCAGGGGGAAGTTTTTATGAAGAAAAAAACGAAACGTGTAGTGCCGGCTCTGCTGAGCCTGGTGATGGCGGTATCGTCTGTTCCCGGCCCAGCCTACGCCGCTCCGCTGGTTACGCTCTTTTCCTCAGCGGAAGACGACACGCAGATGGTTTCAGACGCAGAGACTGTGTTTGTGAATTTCTATGACGGCTCAGTCCGGTCTCAGGACTTCAACAGCAACTGGAAGTTTTTCCTGGGAAATGCCGGCAATGCACAGGAAGTCAATTTTGACGACTCCAAGTGGAGGGCAGTGAGCCTGCCTCATGACTACAGCATCGAGCAGGATTACTCTCCAAATATGGAGGCGGAGAGCGGCTATCTTCCGGGAGGAACCGGATGGTACAGAAAGAATTTCACAGTTCCGAAGGAAGCTGCCACAAAGCAGGTCCGCGTGGATTTCGACGGCGTGTACATGAACGCCACTGTGTATATCAATGGACATCAGGTGGGAACCCATCCTTATGGATACTCGCCGTTTTCCTTTGACCTGACGCCGTATCTGAACTACGGCGGAGACAATGTAATCGCCGTAAAGGTAGATCACAAGACTCCGTCCAGCCGCTGGTATTCAGGAAGCGGTATTTACAGAGATGTGAAGCTGACCATCACGCCTATGGTACACGAGGCGCTGCACGGAACGAAAGTGGAACTTCCGGATCTGGAGTCCAACAAGAGCAATCCTTCCGTCCACGTGGAGACTGCCGTTCAGAATGAGTCCGGATCTGAGGCGGAAGTCACAGTATCTCATAGGATTTACCGGAAGGATGACGACAGCAAGACTCCGATTGGCGAGATTACGGCAGATCCGGTTAAGGTAGCCAGCGGAGCGACCGTGACGGTGGAGAGCGATATGACTGCGTCCAATCCGGAGATGTGGACTCTGGATGATCCGTATCTTTACGTGATGGAGACAACCGTCAGCACAGGAACGACTACAGATGTAACGACCTCTGATTTCGGTTTCCGTTACTTTGATTTTGACAGCAGCACCGGTTTCTCCCTGAACAGAGAGAACATGAAGCTGAAGGGCGTTTGTATGCACCACGATCAGGGCTCTCTGGGCGCGGAGGCCTGGGACAGAGCCATTGAACGCCAGGTGGAGATTCTGAAGGACATGGGCTGCAACGCCATCCGTGTAACGCACAACCCGGCGGCTCAGGATCTGATCGATATCTGCAATGAGAAGGGAATGCTTGTCATTGAGGAGATGTTCGACGGCTGGCATGGTTCTAAAAATGGAAATAATGAAGATTATGCCAAGTGGTATGGAAAGAATATCGAGGACGGCAACCTGATTCTCGGACAGGAAGAGGGCGGCATGACATGGGCTGAGTTCGATATGAAGTCTGTCATCCGCAGAGACTGGAACGCTCCAAGCGTGATCTCCTGGTCCCTGGGCAACGAGGTCATGGAGGGAATTGGTATTGGAGTTGGCGATTACCCGAATCAGGCTCAGAAGCTGATTGACTGGGCGGTGGAGACAGACGATACAAGACCTGTAACCACTGGGGATAATAAGCTGAAGAGCGGTCTGGCACAGTCCCAGCAGATCGGCGAGAAGCTGGCAGCTGAGGACGGCCTGGTAGGCTTTAACTACACTGCCTTAAACGGCAGCAACACCTTATCCGATTACCATGCAAAGTATCCGGGCTGGAATATCTACGGCTCAGAGACAGCCTCCTCTATTAACAGCAGGGGCGTTTATAATCCGTCTCTCTACGACAGACAGCTGACAGCCTACGATGAGTCTAAGGTAAACTGGGGCCATCTGGCCAGCGACGCCTGGTACACTACCATCCAGAAGGATTTCGTGGCAGGAGAGTTTGTCTGGACAGGCTTTGACTACATCGGAGAGCCGACCAACTGGAACGGCGTGGGATCCGGCGCAGTGGGAACATGGCCATCCCCGAAGAACTCCTACTTTGGAATCATTGACACAGCAGGACTTCCGAAGGACAGCTACTATCTGTACCAGAGCTTATGGAATGAGGATGAGAATACCCTTCACATTCTCCCGGCATGGAACGGCGATGTAATAGAGAAGGATGATCAGGGAAATGTAAAGGTAGTGGTTTACTCAGACGCTCCGACTGTAGATCTTTTCTTCACTCCGGAAGGAGGACAGGAAACTTCACTGGGAAGCAAGACCATGACTGAGAAGCACAGCCAGGCAGATGACGGCAGCGAAGGCCTCTATACTTATCAGATGTATGAGGGCGACGACAAGGACAACACAGCCCATAAGAACCTGTACCGCACCTGGAAGGTTCCTTATGAGGATGGAACGCTGCGGGCAGTGGCGAAGGACGCTTCCGGCCGTGAGATTTCCAATACAGTGGGAAGAAATGTAGTTAAGACAGCCGGAAAGGCCGCCAAGATCGAGGCGGAGGCTGACAGAGACAGAATTGACGCCGACGGAGACGATCTCAGCTACATTACAGTAACGATTACAGACGAGAATGGAACGATGGTTCCGGACGCAGACAACCGTGTGAAGTTCACCGTGGAGGGCGACGGAAAGCTGGTAGGCCTTGACAACGGCTGGACTACAGACCATGATTCCTATCAGGCAGACAACCGCAGAGCGTTCAACGGACAGCTGGTAGCGATTGTACAGTCCACAGAGGAGGAAGGTTCCTTCACACTGAAGGCAGAGGCCGATGGACTGAAAGGATGCGAGGTCACAGTAGACACAGAGGCGGTTGAGAGCGGAGAGACCGATCCAGGCGCCGACAACATGGTGGCAAGCTATGAAATTTCCAAGAACTACTATGTAAAGGTAGGCTACGAGCCGGTGCTTCCGGAGACACTGCCGGTTACATACACAGACGGAACGACAGCAGAGCTTTCCGTTGTGTGGGATACCATTCCGCAGGACAAGCTGGACGAGGAAGGAAGCTTCCTGTTAAGCGGCGATATGGAGGGAACCAAGGTTTCCGTCAGCATCAATATGATCAGCCAGATTGCGGCGATCTTAAACTACTCCACAACCGTGCATCTGGGCGAGGCTCCGCTTCTGCCGGAGTCAAGACAGCTGGTATCTGAGGATGGAGAGATCATAAATA
>ERZ773217.301-NODE-301-length-48788-cov-6.105021_pt1 | contig 48788 bp, 44 predicted proteins | sample MGYA00580995_ERZ773217 | MGnify/ENA primary metagenome ERZ773217 (study PRJEB29015, sample SAMEA2737772) | human gut metagenome | biome: human gut; feature: human-associated habitat; material: faeces | place: China | collected 2012 ...
AAAAATCATAAGATAACAGAAACTATGCTTATATGCTAAAATATGCACCGGGAAACCGGTGCATATCATAAAAAATTTTTAGGACATAATCAAAAATGGTTGACATGATTCGGGATTAATCAGGCAGGGATAGATTGATTTTTATTGTGCCGGATATACGTAATTGGTATAATATGGGTATAAAAATATTTTTATGAGTGATTTGGGTTTAAAGGGTAAAAGGAATGATGAAATAAGGATATAAAGGAGGTATGATAAATGCAAGAGAAAAGAAGTTTAACAATTGTAACCATATCAACAATATTGTTCGGAATAATTTCAAAATGGTTGGTCGGTATACCTTATATGATGTGGGGACATTTTGATTTGCATTTTATTTTATCGCTTGTATTGTGGGTACTTTATTCAACTTCTTTATATGTTTCGTGGAAAATGGACAGCAGAAGTAATGAAAGTATGGTTAAAATAGGTCTTTATGGTCTTGGCTTTGGCATGATTGTTTCATGTATAAAAATGGGAATAGATGCAATCATTATACTAATGGTAGGGAGAACAAATAACCAAATCCTTTTAACATTTGCAATGGAAATAGGAATAGTATTGTTTGGAAGCATGATAATGATATTTTTATCTTGTATTTTACAAAAAAGAAAATTTGTATGGGATAAATCTTTAAATAAATATGCAGGTGTATTGGGCGGTACAATAGGGATTTATGCTATTGCTTTCTTTTATTTCTATTCAAAATATCAAGCATTAGCACCATACACAGATATACATTCTTTAACAGAAAGTGGGAATATCAATTTGAACATTATGTTGGGAATGGAAAGCGTAATGCAGTATAGCCGAACTTTTACAATGCTTAGTATGATTACCTATGTTATATTTTTTATCGTCTTTTGGATTATATTGCAAAAAGAAGGAGGTAGAAGTTATGAAAAAGAATAAGAAAATTTTAATCGGCAGTTTACTCGTTCTAACAGTATGTCTGTTAAGCGGTTGTAAAAAGGAAAAAGACACAGAGTTCCCGAAAGACAAACAAGGTTACCCAAAACATGATATTGTCCTCATCAATGGAAAAGAGTATAAACTGTCCGGTACGGAAAAAGAGATAGAAATGAAGTTACCGAAAGATGAAACACTTGAAATAAGTTTGCCACAGTACCAGCCGACACATTTTTGGTGTATGGAAGAAAACGTAACATTAAATGTTACGAATTATAACAAAAAAGAGATGTCTGTTCCCGAAAAGTTAGAAGGCGTAACATCAAATGTGCAGAATTTTTGCGTCAATGTTACGAAAGATAACAATGTTTCGTTTAAATGGGTCAATGTAAATGAGTGTGGAAAAACATTTGCGGAGAAAAAAGCAGATTACCTGCTCAAAATAAAAATTGTAAAATAATAGATTTCGATAGTATAACACCTTGCTTTTTTTCATACACTGTAAAAAAAGTAGGGTGAATTTTATGAAATTCTCTTTTACAAAAAAATCGAACCGAACACGTCATATTTCATTTCTCCTTGCCGTCTTACTAGCCGTTTCGCTGTTGGCAAATCATTTTATTCCAAGTTCCATTGACATCAATAAAACTTTTGAAAAGTTTACATTATCCTTATTTCAGCAGGAGGTTTCCGCAAATACAATTAATCTGCACTATACTTTACAAAATCCGGCAGAGTACGGTGTGTTGAATACTCCCGTTACTTACGGCGGTTTTTCGACAGATAAGGTATCTGCGATGGCGTCCGTGGAAAATTGTGAAAGCATATTAAAGAAATTTCCGTACAGAAAGTTATCCAAAGAAAACCGACTGACATATGACGTATTGGAATCCTATTTACAGTTGCAGAAGGAAGGGTGTAACTATCTTCTTTACGAAGAGCCGTTAAATGCAGTTACGGGCATACAGGCGCAGCTTCCGGTTTTGTTGGCGGAATATTCATTTACAAAAGAGGAAGATATAGATACATATCTGCAGTTGCTGGAAGCGACGCCGGATTATTTTGACGCGCTTATTGACTTTGAGAAGGAGAAAGCGGAAAAAGGGCTTTTTCTTTCTGATGAAGTTGCAGATTCCGTTATAGAACAATGTGAGTCTGTAGTTTCGCAGGGAAAACGGCATTATCTTTATTCTACATTTGAGAACAGGCTTGAAACGATTTCTTCTTTGTCTCAGGAGGAAAGAAAACAGTATCTTTTAGAAAATGAAAAAATGATTCAAAATCATGTGTTTCCTTCCTATGAGAAATTAATTCGAGAATTAAAAAGCATGAGAGGAAAAGGAGAAAAAATGACGGGAGTCTGTCATTTTCCTGATGGGAAAAAGTATTATCAATATATAGCGAAAAGAGAAACCGGTTCTTCTCGAAAAATTTCCGAATTGAAATCTTTAATTCAAAAACAGATGACGGAAGATTTGCTTGCAATCAGTCAGACAGGAGTGAGTACGGAAGCGTCAGCAACTGTTTTTTCTTTGCAGGATAATACACCGGAGTCTTATTTAAAAGATTTGGAGAAAAAAATTACAAAAGTTTTCCCGGCAGCGCCGGAAGTGGATACAGAAATTAAATTTGTTCCGACAGATATGGAGTCCTATTTAAGTCCTGCATTTTATTTGATTCCGTGTATTGACAATACGGAGAAAAACGTGATTTATATTAACCGCTCCCATGATATGGAAAAATTACATTTGTACACAACACTGGCACATGAGGGGTATCCGGGACATTTGTACCAGACAACATATTATGCTTCCCAAAATCCAAGTCCTATCCGTAGCCTTTTAAATTTCGGAGGATATGTGGAAGGCTGGGCAACTTATGCGGAAATGTGTTCTTATTACCTTACTCCGTTGGAGAAAAAACAGGCAGTTTTAGCACAGAAAAATAATTCACTTTTGTTGGGACTGTATGCGCGGGCGGACATTGGAATTCATTATGACGGCTGGTCTCTTCAGGATACGGTTAAATTTTTTTCAAAATACGGTATTCGTGAAGAAGAAACGATAGCGGAGATATATGAACTAATTGTTTCCACTCCGGCAAATTATTTAAAGTATTATGTAGGATATGTTGAATTTCTGGAGTTAAAAAAAGAAGTGGCAGGAAGAAAAGGGGAAGATTTTTCACAAAAGCAGTTTCACAAGGAGATACTGGATATTGGGCCGGCTCCTTTTTCCGTAGTGAGAAAGTATGTTTTGCAGGGAAAATAGCACTTCCTTTATTTTTCCTTAATAAAATTTCTATTTCTTTTATAGCTTGAACATATTTTAGACACATTTTTCCCTTATACTAAGAGTCAGATAGTTGATAAACAACTATCTCCCCCCCTCATAAAGTAAAATTTCACCTTGAGGACAACTTAAGGTGTACACTTTACTCTCATTCCTTTAAATAATGAACTAACATCAAGATGTTAACCCCAAAATAAAATGTTGATGTTAGTCAGCGAAAAGGTTGGATTTCTACAAAGTAGAAACCAACCTTTTTCGCTGTGTAAAAAAAATTAGGGATAAACGGAGGAAAAGCCGACATCTCAGATGTCGGCTGATTATGAAAAAGAAATTGAAAAGTTATAAAAAGTTTTTCTTAACTTTGAATTTAGTATATAAGAGCAATGTGTATATTTTGTGTTTTAAATTTGAACAAAATATGAAAGATTTAATTTCCTGTTGGCAAGTATGGAATTAATGCTCCCGCTACATTGCTTGCCGGCATTGTCTGTAACCATACACGACCGGGTCCGGTAATAATTGTATTGAAAAGTCCTTCGCCTCCGAACACAATATTTTTTACACCTTTTATTGTTTTAATATCCATTTGGCAGGAAGGCGTCATTGCAGCCAAATGTCCTGTGTCCACAACAATCTGCTGTCCCGGTTGTAATTCATATTCAATTACATGTCCGTCAAATTCAGCGAACATAGTTCCCTGACCGGATACTCTCTGTAAAATAAATCCTTCTCCGCCGAACAGACCGGAACCTAATTTTTTCTGAAAATGAACGGAAAGCTGTACGCCTGCTTCGGCTGCCAAAAAGGCGCTTTTCTGGAAAATCATTTCATTTCCCGGACTGATTTCAAATGCTTTTATAGAACCCGGAAAACTGGAAGCAAATGCGATTGTTCCGTTTCCACCCTGTGAGGTGTAAGTATTTTGGAACATAGATTCACCGGAAAACATTCTGCCGAATGCTTTTCCGAGACCGCCGTTTGTGCCTGTTTCCATAAGCATATTCGGTGACATCCAAGACATTGAGCCTTTTTCTGTAATCATTTTTTCCCCTGCCTCTAAATGACAGATAACAACCGGTAAAGTTTCTCCTTTGATTTGGTATTGCATAAGCATATCTCCTTTCTGGAATGAAAATTATAATCGTTTGCTTATATTATCGCTTAATGTGGCGAATTCCTGTAAAGTCAGAACTTCTCCGCGTACGCCGGCCCCTTTTCCAAGTTCTTCAATCGCCTCTGTAATCACATCTTTTGGCAGATGAATTTCAGGAGAGTTATTCAGCCCGTTGGCTAATGTTTTTCTTCTTTGGTTAAAGGACGCGCGTATAATTTTAAACATTAACTTTTCGTCCACAACGGAAATCGGAGGTTCTTTGTGTCGTTCCAGACGGATAACCGCTGAGACAACTTTAGGTCTTGGCATAAAACAGTTGGGCGGAACATTTGCGACAATGTATGGTTTCGCGTAATATTGTACGGCCAGCGATAATGCACCGTAATCTTTTGTTCCCGGTCCGACCTGCATACGTTCTGCAACTTCTTTTTGTACCATAACCGTAATACTCTCAATTGGTACGTTGCTCTCAAATAATCCCATAATAATCGGTGTTGTAATATAATATGGAAGATTTGCAACGACTTTGATCGGTCTGCCGTTGTTATGTTCCTGTGCCAAAGCACCTATATCTACTTTTAATACGTCATTGTTGATAATGGTAACATTATCAAATCCGCTCAAGGTATCGGATAAGATCGGAATAAGCGCCTTGTCGATTTCAACAGCGACAACTTCTCTTGCCGCAGAGGCGAGATACTGTGTCATTGTCCCGATGCCCGGTCCGATTTCCAATACAAAATCGTCTTTTGTAATCTCGGCGGAAGAGATGATTTTATCCAAAACATGAGTATCGATCAAAAAATTCTGTCCAAATTTCTTCTGAAAAGAAAATTGATATTTCTGCAATATTTCTATTGTATTTTGTGGATTGCCTAAAGTACATTTGGGCGTATTCATAAATTTCTATCTCCTAACATTTTTATCTTGTTACCAGTATAGCATATCATAACCTTACTGTGTGCAGGAAATTCGCTTTGTTTCAAGCCATTGATAAATGTCCTCATAGACGGTTTCCCGGTCAGTTTCATTTAAAATTTCATGACGGTCATCTTTATAAAGTTTTAGGGAAACATCTTTTATACCGCCGTCTTTGTATTTTTGACAGACAGACGCAACACCTTTCCCAAAATCACCCACGGGATCGTCTTGCCCCGCCACGAAAAATACAGGAAGATTTTTTGGAATGCGATTAAAGTTTTGTTTCTTTGCAAGATGTTCCATTCCCCTGAACATATGATAGTAACCGTTTACCGTGAAAATAAATGTACAGCAGTCCTCACTTAAATATTTATCCACGTTTTCCGGATTGAGACTCAGCCAGTCCATCGGTGTGCGGGCGGGAGAAAATTTCTTGTTATATCCTCCGAACGCCATATTGTTTATGAAATGGCTTCGATAGCGCCAGCCTCTGAAAAACGCAATAAGTCTGCACAATATTTTTCCCGATTTTATCAGGAAAAGAGGCTGATTTCCCGTTCCCATAATAATTGCTCCGGAAAGCCCGTTTCCGTGTAAGGTGAGATACTGTCTTGCGAGAAAAGAACCCATACTGTGCCCAAGAAGAAAATAAGGAATGTCAGGGTACTTTTCCTGTGTGATTTGGCGTAACCGATGTATGTCGCCGATTACATATTCATTTCCTTTTTCCTCATGAAAATATCCCCAATCTTCGTTTGACCGTATGGATTTGCCGTGTCCTAAGTGGTCGTGTCCTACAACATAATATCCCTGTTCATTTAGAAAACGGGCAAATTCATCGTAACGCTCAATGTATTCCACCATACCGTGAGAAATCTGAAGTATGGCGGAAATACTGCCTTCGGGAATCCATTCGATTGCATGAATTTTTGTTTTTCCGTCCTGTGACGGATAATAAAAATGTTGTTTCATGAATCTTATCTGTCCTCCATGTTTATATACTCCCGATAAGGGCATAAAGGACGGTAAGCAGGACGGATAATTTTATCTACATTTTTTAACTCTTCTAAGCGGTGAGCGCTCCAGCCGACAATACGTGCAGCAGCGAAAATAGGAGTATACAGTTCTTTTGGAAGTCCGAGCATACCGTATACAAGACCACTGTAAAAGTCTACGTTTGCATTAACACCTTTGTAAATTTTACGTTTCTCACCGATGACTTCAGGAGCAAGACGCTCAACCATTTCATATAGATTGTATTCTTTTTCACGCCCTTTTTCGATGGCGAGACGCTTTACGAATCCTTTGAAAATGTCCGCTCTTGGGTCAGAAATGGAATAAATAGCATGTCCCATACCATAGATAAGACCTTTTTGGTCAAATGCTTTCTTATCTAATAAATCATTCAAATACTGACGAACGGCATCTTCATCTTCCCAGTCAGATATATGCTGTTTCATATCGTCAAACATTTGAGAAACTTTAATGTTAGCACCGCCGTGTTTCGGACCTTTTAAAGAAGCAAGCGCTGCCGCAATTGTTGAGTAAGTGTCCGTTCCGGAAGAAGTAACAACGTGTGTAGTGAATGTAGAGTTGTTACCACCACCGTGATCCATATGTAAAACAAGCGCCATGTCAAGTACGGTCGCCTCAAATTTTGTATACTGTTTGTCTTCCCGAAGCATCATCAGAATGTTTTCCGCCGTGGAAAGTTTTGGAGACGGCGCATAAATGAAAAGGTCATCTCCGCGTCTGTAATTGTAGGCGTGATAACTGTATACCATAAGCATCGGAAACTCGCTGATCAGATTCAGACACTGGCGCAAGACATTCGGAATGGAAGTGTCGTCCGCTTTCTCGTCGTAGGAATACAGATTTAAAATAGAGCGTGAAAGACTGTTCATCATATCTCTGCTCGGCGCTTTCATAATAACATCTCTGACGAAGTTAGGAGGAAGTGTTCTTCTTTCGATAAGTGTCTCGTGAAAATCACTTAACTCCTGTTGATTTGGCAGATTGCCGAACAAAAGAAGGTATGCCGCTTCCTCGAAACCGAAATGCTCCGCTTCCAAAAATCCTCGAACAAGGTCTTTGATATTGTAGCCGCGATAGTACAGATTTCCTTCACAGGGAACTTCTACACCGTCCACTTCCTTTTTGGCACAAACATCGGAAATGTTTGTAAGACCTGCGAGAACACCTTTTCCGTTTAAGTCACGAAGTCCTCGTTTTACTTCATATTTTGTATATAATTCTTTGTCGATAGCGTTATTTTGTTCGCATAGTTCGGCTAACTGCCGGATTTTCGGGGTAATTTCAAACAATACTTTGTCTATTGAATTCGCCATACATAAACTCCTTTCTCTGAAAAAATTTACTTAATTATACTAAATTGAGAATTATAATACAATTCCTAAGTGAACAAATTTTAAACTTTCTTAAGAATTTTCAAAGCTGGCTCTTAAAAAATCCATGTTAATCTTGTATACTACAAGGGAGGTGATGAAAATGTTTAATATTTTAGTATGTGATGATGACAAAGAAATTGTAGAGGCAATTGAAATTTACTTAAGACAGGAAGGATACAACGTGCTGAAAGCTTATGACGGCGAAGAGGCATTGAAAGTATTAAAAAGAGAAGAAAAAGTAGATTTATTAGTGATAGATGTAATGATGCCAAGACTTGACGGCATTCGGGCGACGCTGAAAATACGTGAGGAAAACAGTTTGCCGATTATTATTTTATCCGCAAAATCAGAAGATGCGGATAAGATTTTAGGACTGAATGTAGGCGCAGATGATTATGTGACGAAACCTTTCAATCCGCTTGAGTTGGTGGCGAGGGTAAAATCACAGTTGAGAAGATACACAAAACTTGGAAGCACTGTTGTACAGAATAACAATACGGTGTATACGGTAGGAGGACTTTCCATTGATGACGATTTAAAGGAAGTAACCGTGGACGGAGAGCCTGTGAAACTTACTCCTATCGAATATAATATTTTATTATTATTAATGAAAAATCAGGGAAAAGTTTTTTCTATTGACCAGATATATGAAAGTATTTGGAATGAGGACGCGATTGGGGCAGATAATACGGTTGCGGTTCATATTCGACATATCCGGGAGAAGATTGAAATCAATCCGAAAGAACCGAGATATTTAAAAGTAGTATGGGGAGTTGGATATAAGATAGAAAAACTTTAGAAAGGGGTATTTATGAAGAAATGGTATAAATCAGCCTTTTGTAAAGGAATTTTAATATTGCTGGCAGGAATATCCGTTACGGTGCTGAGTATTTGTCTGTCAATCGGATTAGTTTATCCGGGACAGAATTATGAGGAACTGTTTACAAAAAAGACAGAGAAACATTATGAAGATGCAAGAGGATTTTCCAAACAGGTATGGAATGAAACCGGAGAACTGCTCAGATTTTTGGAGAGCAAAAATCTCCTCGAAAAAGACGGAAAAGAAGACTTAACACAGGCTGTCACAGTGGAAGACCTTAAAAATACAGGTGAACTAAAAAAGGGCGAGGGTGAATTTAGTTTTCGGCTGCAAGACTTATTAGACAGGTTAGATAGCGGTCAAAACGAAATCGTTGTCGCACAAAGGGAAGACGGAACATACCACTACATGGAATTTTCGGAATTTATCCATGCATCAAGACAAAATGAATATCTGTTTTCAAATGAGGCGGAAACAAAGAAGCAGCAGGAAGCAGCATTGAAATCAATGGAAGAGGGAATATATCTTCCGTCTGGTAAAGTACTGGATAAAGACGGTAATACGATTTATAGAGAAGTATGGTTTTATAATGAGCCGTTTGATGCGACCATAAAAACAACAGCGGGAAAAACAATGGTAGAGTTGGCGAATAACTCTGAGATATTTAACGGTTCTCTGGAACAGATGCAGGAAGCGTTAGACGCAATGAAAACGAGAGTTGCCTCTTTGAAGGAAGTATATGATTCCTATAAATCTTATTTTGCACAGGGAAATACAAACTTGTCCTATCTTTATGTGAATTATGACACAAAACAACTGGAGTCAAATCAGGAGGCTACATGGGAAAATGTTGGAAACGGATTGCCTAATATGCAGGAAACGGATAAATACGTTGTAGTCGCTCCAAAACTTGCGGATTGTTCCACAAATATGGCGAAAGACGGTGTGGCATTATCGGATTGGCAGCATATGGTACAGTCAAGTTTGAATTATCCGGAGAATTTCCGATTGATTATTTCCGTAGATACAGACTATCCGATTCAGGATTCTTTTTATAACTGGGCGGAATCTTATGAAAGATATGCTCCGTACGTAGACAGCGCCATTGTAATTGGAGCGGGAGCAGCTCTTATTTTACTGCTTTCAGTCATCTGGCTTACGGCAGTTGCGGGACGTTCCAATCAACAGGAAGAACTGGCGCTCACTCGATTTGATAAATGGAAAACAGAAATCTGGTTATGTCTGATTGGCTGTTTAGGTGCGCCGCTTGTGACGGAAGTCATCATGGCAATAGAATATTATCTGTATCAGATAAATAACTATGCGGAATCAGGGTATATGGAATCGTTGCGAAACGGAAGAATTAGCATTGCGGCATTTATGGGGATTGGCGCGGGCACATTTGCAGCAGGATTATTATTCCTTGTCGCCTACTTAAGTTTCGTCAGAAGAATTAAGGCGAGAAATTTATGGAAAAACAGTATTTGTAAATGGTTTTTACAGTCAGTTGCCTATATTTATAAAAATCGCAGCAGCATTACAAAAATTGTGTTCATCGGAAGTGGAATGCTCATTTTAAATCTGCTGATGACATCAAATTCCGGGTTCTTTATTCTTCTTGGAATTGCGGCTGATGTGTATGTGGTAATCAGAATAGCAAAGAGTAACATCGAGAAAGAAAAAATAAAAAAAGGAATTACCCGCATTGCAAACGGAGATGCGAAATATAAGATTTCTTCAGCGAAACTTTCAAAAGACAATCAGGAGATGGCAATGCAGGTCAATCGGATCGGTGAGGGTATTCAAAATGCGGTCGAGAAAAGTTTGAAGGACGAAAGACTGAAAACAGATTTGATTACAAATGTATCTCATGATATTAAGACACCGCTTACTTCCATTATTAATTATGTAGGCTTGCTGAAGCAGGAGAAATTTGATGATCCGAAAATACAGAGATATTTAGATATTTTAGATGCAAAATCTCAGAGACTGAAAACATTGACCGAAGATGTTGTCGAGGCGTCAAAAATCAGTTCGGGGAATATAAACTTAGAGTTTATTAACTTAAACCTTGTTGAAATGATACATCAGACTACGGGAGAGTTTACAGAGAAATTCGAGAAAAAGGATTTGCAGGCGGTAGTAAATATTCCGGAGGAGCCGGTTATCGTGCGTGTAGACGGGCGTCGTATGTGGAGGGTAATTGAAAATATTTACAACAATGCAGCAAAATACGCAATGCCTTCCACAAGACTTTATGTGGATATGGTGGCGAACGGTAAAATCGTTGTTCTTTCTTTGAAAAATGTTTCTGAATATCCGTTAAATATTACGGCAGATGAGCTGACGGAGAGATTTATCCGCGGAGATGTTTCAAGAAGTACGGAAGGAAGCGGACTTGGACTTTCCATCGCAAAAAACCTTACGGAAATGCAGGGTGGAAAATTCAAAATTTATATTGACGGAGATTTATTTAAAGTTACAATTACATTCCCTCAAATGCAGTCAACTGTTACAAAAGAGGGTGAAATGTAACGAAACTATAAAGAAAAGGCAAGGAATTATAAAATATTCCTTGTCTTTCTTGCGTTTGGGAGAGATACGCATTACAATATTATGTGATTAAAATTTAAAGAGGTATTTATGGAAGAAATCAGAAGAATTTTAGAAGAGAGTTTACATATAGATTTTATACAGGCAACAATCAGTAACCCTAAGAAGAAGGGTGGGATTATGAAGATAAAAGTCCGTCCGGTTATGGTGAAGGAAGAACTTTTATTTCAGTGCGAAATATTTGAAAACAATCAGGCGTTTCACAGAAATTATGTGAGAGAAGAGGCTGTTTCATATCTTGCAGAAATGATGGAGCAGTTCAAACAGATGCAATTAGAAACAAAACAAAGTCAGTATACGGTTTTAGTCAGCAAGAAGGGAAAAGTAACCGTTAAGAAGAAGCAGCCGGGCTGCACAAAACAGGTTGATTTATCTCATAACCGTTCCAAGAAATATATTTTGGAAGAGGGAAAAAGGGTTCCGTTTCTGTGTGATTTGGGAGTGATGACACAGGAAGGGAAAATTGTCAGAACACGTTTTGATAAGTTCAGACAAATAAACCGTTTTTTGGAATTTATTGAAGATGTTTTACCACAGTTAGATAAGGACAGAGAGATTACCATTTTGGACTTCGGGTGTGGAAAATCTTATCTTACCTTTGCAATGTACTATTATTTGCATGAGTTAAAACAATACGATGTACGAATTGTCGGATTGGATTTGAAAAAAGAAGTTATTCGTCACTGCAATGAGTTGAGTGAGAAATACGGTTATGAGAAATTGAAGTTTTTGGAAGGGAATATTGCAGATTACACAGGTGTGGAAGAAGTTGACATGGTTGTGACACTTCACGCCTGCGATACGGCCACGGATTATGCGCTGGCAAAAGCAGTGGGCTGGAATGCAAAAGTCATTTTATCCGTTCCATGTTGTCAGCATGAGGCGAACAATCAGATAAAAAATGAAACGTTAGAGCCGATTTTAAAATACGGCTTAATTAAGGAAAGAATTTCCGCTTTAGTAACGGACGCCCTGCGGGCAGAGTATCTTGAACGGGAAGGATATGAGTCACAGATTTTGGAATTCATTGATATGGAGCATACGCCGAAAAATATTTTAATCCGTGCCATAAAGACAGGAAAGAAAGGAAAAAATGCAGATAGAATTGCTGACTGTGAGCAGCAGTTAAATCTTTCGCTGACATTAAAGAAACTATTAGATAACAAAGGGGAAGTATAAATGAAAAAAAAGATAATAATAGGGAGCGTGGCGGCTGTTATTGTCATTGCGGCGGCCGTTATTTTAGGCATGATTCTCAATAGGGGAACATCAGATAAGACAGAGGAGATGGGAGGAGCAACTCTTCCGATTGTTTCTTTTCAGGAAGGAGAGTATAAAATCAATTCTCTTTACGGCTATACGGACAGTATGGAAATTACATCGGTCAGGGATATGGTTTTGCCTATTTCTGTCGGAACAACAATAAAGGCGGACATACAGGGATATTCCGGAAAAATTAAATCATTTACTTATGAGATATGTACTTTGGACGGAAAAGAAAGTATTAAGCAGGAAACGATAAAGAAAGTAAAAGATACCGTTAATATAGAACTTGGAGATACGATTTCCGATGGGGAAGAAAAAGTATTGAAGATGAAATTAACGCTGGATAGCGGGCAAGATGTTTATTATTATACCCGTGTGTTGAAGGCGACAGAATTTCATGTGCAGCAGTGTTTGGAGTTTGCAGACGATTTTCACAAAAAAACATTCGATGCGGATCAGGTAAATGCATTAAAACCGAGATTGGAGCGTGGAAGTAATCCGAATCCTAGTTCTATCCAGAAAGTAACTTTAAATTCTGACATAAAACAGATCGGCTGGAGCGGGCTTAATCCTGAAATAGTCGGAGATGTTGTATGGCAGATTAAGGAAAGTACGGAGACGTACACTTCTATTTATTTAAAATCTCAGGTGAAATGTAAAGGGGAAGGAGATTCTGAAGACTTATATAATGTGACGGAATTTTTCAAAGTCCGTTTCCTCAAAGGAAAAGGTTCACTGGAAGACTATGAGCGTACGATGAACGAAGTTTTTTCGGGTGACGAGAGTGATTTCTCCGCAAAAGGGGTTGAACTTGGAATTGCCGGCGAAGAAATTCCATATATGGTAAATGAAAAAGAAAACATTATCTCTTTTGTACAGGAGAGAGAAGTGTGGAACTATAATAAAGAAAAAAATGAGATTTCACTTGTATTTAGTTTTGCTGACGGTGAGGAAGATGATATTCGCAGCAGAAATGATAACCATGAAATTGAGTTGGTTTCTATGGATAATAAAGGAAACACAACATTTGTCGTATGTGGCTATATGAATCGCGGAATGCATGAGGGAAAAGTCGGTGCGGGCATATACTATTTTAACAGTGAGAAAAACTATGTGGAAGAAAAGGCGTTTATCCCGAGCGAAAAATCGGGAGAGATAGCGGCAGAAGATTTGATCCAACTCGCCTATTACAGCGAAGAAGAAAACAAACTATATGCAATGTTTGAGGGAACGCTATACGAAATAAATTTGGAGACACAAAAACGTTCCGTGTTGGTAAAAAATTTGGAAGAAGGACAGTACGTCGTTTCCAATGACGGAAAATATATTGCTTATCAGTCCGACGGAAAACTGACCGAAGCAACGGAGATGACAATTCAAAATTTGCAGACCGGAAAAAAATATAAAGTAAAAGCAGAAAAAGGAGAAGTTATCCGTCCGCTCACATTTGTCATGGGAGATGCCGTTTATGGAATCGGTAAAAAGGAAGATATAGGGAAAAATGTATCGGGTAATCAGATTATTCCATTGTATAAAGTAGAAATCCGTAATCAAAAAAATAAGGTGGTAAAAACATATCAGGAAGATCAGTCATATGTTGTGAGCGCCAACACAGAGCATAATATGATTACGCTGGAGAGGGTGCAGAAAAGCGGAGATACATATGCAGGTATTACGCAGCACTATATCACAAACAATAAAGAACAGGAAGAACCGTCCGTAACAGTTGAAACATATACATCGGAAACAAAAGGAACGGTAACAAGACTGGAGGATAAAAAAGCCTCATCAGAAACAAAACCAAAAAGGCTTGTGCAAAAGCAGTTGGCAAAAGGAAAGCCGATAGTGATTGAATTTAATCTGGCAGATGAAGAAAACTGCTATTATGTGTATGGACGGGGAAAACTGCAGGGAATTTATAAGACGGCAGGAGCAGCCATTCTAAAAGCAGATGAGGTAAGAGGAGTAGTAGTTACTTCGCATCAGACAAAAGTCTGGGAGAGAGGGAACAGACAACTTAGATATAATATAGAAAATACATCTGCATTTTCAGTGCAACAGGGCGAAACTTCCCTTCAGGCTTGTCTAAGACAGTTGCTGGAGTATAAAGGGAAAAAAGTGAATGTGGCAAAAGAGATGCAGGACGGAAAATCCGTGATGGATATTTTAAATAAATATTCAGGCGGAGAAGCGGTTGACTTAAGCGGCTGCACCGTAGAACAGTTATGTTACATTATCGGAAAAGGAACTCCGGTTATTGCAATGACAGGAACAGACAGTGCTATTTTATTAGTGGGATATGATGATAAGATGATTACTTATCTAAATCCAAGTACGTCTAAAAAACCGACAGAGGCAATATCTGTAATAGAAAATATGGCAAAGGGAAGTCAGGGAACTTTCTTCGGATATGTAAAATAAAAAAGGGCGTCATGTGAGTATATCACATGGCGCCGTTTACGTTAAGAAACAGTTTTTTTATTTTTAAAAATAACATATTCGTATTTGGAAAGTGCCTTTAACACAATCATTCCAAGTACACCGCAGGAAATAATTTCTCCGATTCCCACCGTAAGCATCATAAATGGAATCGGAAGCGGTACTCCATATCCGTATGCCAAAACAAATGGTACAACAATAGTGTTGGCAATGATTGGCGGAAGTGGAGCGAACAACGAACTCTTTTTGCGCAGAGCATAAGTAAAGCAGGCTGCGACAAGAGTTGCTAAACTTCCGAAAATAATATCAGGAATGATTGCGCCACCTAATATATTTCCAATCAGACAACCGATAAACAATCCCGGAATGGCTGCCGGTGTAAAAAATGGAAGAATGGTGAGGGATTCGGCTATCCTGACCTGAACTTCTCCAAAGCCGAATGGTGCGAACACTACAGTCAACACCACATAGATTGCGGCAATCATTGCCGCCTGTGTCAAAAATGTTACTTTCTGGTTTTTCATATTCAATTCTCCTTTAGTTTTGTTTTACGAGTGGAAGGTCACGAACACTCGGTTTAAATTGCCCTTAAGACCTTGTTTTTCGGGTTTTGCAACGGGTAATAGTGTAGCATATTTCAATAGATTCTGCAAGTAGTAGTTGATTTCACATCTATCGCTATTTCTTAAGATTCCCAATTGCGATAAATTGGAAAATAAGGTATACTATAAAGAATAATGAAAATAATTGTCTGGAAGGATAATTAAATATAAAAAGGAGTTGGGGAAATGGAATTAGTAACAGTAAGAGAATTGTACAAGAACCGTGAACAATATTTAGATAAAGAAATTAGTGTTGGCGGTTGGGTAAGAAGTATTCGTGATTCTAAAACATTTGGATTTATCGTTGTAAATGACGGTTCATTTTTTGAAACATTACAGGTAGTATATCATGATACAATGGAAAATTTTGCGGAGATTTCCAAATTGAATGTAGGTGCGGCAATTATTGTAAAAGGTACATTAGTGGCAACACCACAGGCAAAACAGCCGTTTGAAATTCAGGCAACAGAAGTTATTGTGGAGGGAGCATCTGCACCGGATTACCCGTTACAGAAGAAGCGTCACAGTTTTGAATATTTAAGAACAATTGCACATCTGCGTCCGAGAACAAATACATTCCAGGCAGTATTTCGTGTTCGTTCCTTAATTGCATATGCGATTCATCAGTTTTTCCAGGAAAGAGGATTTGTATATGTCCACACACCAATTATCACAGGAAGTGACTGTGAAGGTGCGGGGGAAATGTTCAGAGTAACGACATTAGACATGGAAAATCTTCCGAAAAATGAAGACGGAACAGTAGATTACAGTCAGGATTTCTTTAACAAAGAAACAAGTCTGACCGTAAGCGGACAGTTGAATGGCGAAACATATGCGCAGGCATTCCGCAACATTTATACATTTGGTCCTACATTTAGAGCGGAAAACTCTAACACAACAAGACATGCGGCAGAGTTCTGGATGGTAGAACCTGAAATTGCATTTGCAGATTTAGATGATAACATGATGCTTGCAGAAGCGATGCTAAAATATATTATCAATTATGTATTGGAAAACGCACCGGAAGAAATGAACTTCTTTAACTCTTTCGTGGATAAAGGACTTTTGGATCGTTTACACAACGTGGCAAATTCAGAGTTTGCCCGTGTGACATATACAGAGGCTATCGAATTACTGGAGAAAAATAACGATAAATTTGATTATAAAGTATCGTGGGGAGCAGATTTACAGACAGAGCATGAACGTTACCTTACAGAAGAAGTGTTTAAACGTCCTGTGTTCGTAACAGATTACCCGAAGGATATTAAAGCATTTTATATGAAAATGAACGATGACAACAAAACAGTAGCAGCAGTAGACTGTCTTGTTCCGGGGATTGGTGAAATCATCGGTGGAAGCCAGAGAGAGGACGATTACGAGAAATTATTGGCTCGTATGAACGAAATGGGATTGAAACCGGAAGAATATCAATTCTATTTAGATTTAAGAAAATATGGTTCTACAAGGCACGCAGGATTTGGTTTGGGATTTGAACGTTGCGTAATGTATTTGACAGGTATGTCTAACATCAGAGACGTTCTTCCGTTCCCAAGAACAGTAAATAACTGCGAACTTTAAGAGGAAGAATGGGGCGTGGGAAATTTGAATTTCCGCGCCCTTTTGTATAAAAATAAAAGAGGAAAAGAGTATGAATATTTTAGTAGTTGATGATGAAAGAGAAATAGCAGATGTAGTGGAATTATATCTACAGAGTGATCAGTATCACATTTTTAAATTTTATACAGGGCAGGAAGCACTCGACTGTATAGATAACACGAAAATTGACTTGGCGCTTTTAGACGTGATGCTGCCTGACATTGACGGATTTGAAATCTTGAAAAGAATCCGGGAAAAATATACATTTCCGGTAATTATGCTCACTGCGAAAATTGAATACATGGACAAAATAACAGGGTTGACTTTAGGAGCGGACGATTATATTCCTAAACCGTTTAATCCCCTTGAACTTGTTGCAAGGGTAAAGGCACAACTTAGACGTTACACACAGTATAATGACGTTGGGAAAAATGAAGGGGATATTATAGATTTTGGAGCGCTGTTTTTAAATAGAACATCGCACGAATGTGTCTATTATGATAAAGAACTGACGCTGACGCCGATTGAATTTGACATTCTCTGGCTGCTTTGTGAAAACAGGGGAAGAGTTATCAGTTCGGAAGAGTTATTTAGAACGGTATGGAAAGAGCAATACTATAAAAACAGTAACAATACTGTAATGGTTCATATAAGGCATTTGCGCGAGAAGATGAGTGAGCCGACAGGTAAGTCAGATTTCATTAAGACCGTATGGGGAGTTGGATATAAAGTTGAAGAATAAATACCGCAAATTAAAGTTGAGCGTTTTATTACAAACCGTGTTCGTAACGGCATTGACAGTTTTAGTGGGAGCGTTCCTGTTAGACTATGTCATTGATGGGGTATATAATGAGAGTTTTGGAAGGATTTTCGTAGATGTTTTGATGGACATGGGCGTAGAGCGGGAAACGGCGATAGCGTGGTATTGGAAGTTTATCGGGAACAATAAAGATTTGTTTATGATGGTAGGATTTTTATCGCTATTTGCATTGTTCTTTTACATTGCGCTATCACAAATGACAAAATATCTGCATCAGATTGAGGCGGGAATTGAAAATATTATTTCTGATTCTACAGAACCGGTACACTTAATTACAGAGTTAAGGCCGATTGAAAAACGTTTAAATAAAATTAAGGAAACACTTAAAAAGCAGGAATTGGAGGCAATCGAGGCGGAAAATAGAAAAAATGATTTGGTTGTTTTTCTCGCCCACGATTTAAAAACTCCGTTGACGTCTATTGTGGCATATTTGAGTATGCTTGATTCTCACCCTGATATGTCGGTGGAGGAACGTGCGAGATACACGCATATTTCGCTGGAGAAAGCAATACGGCTGGGAGAACTGATTAGTGAATTTTTTGAGATTACAAGATTTAATCTGCAAAACATCGAGTTGGAAAAAGTGAAATTGAATTTGAGTATGATGCTGGAGCAGTTGGCAGATGAATTGTATGGGGTTTTGCGTGAGAAAAATCTTATCTGTAAAGTGTATATGGAAGACAATCTGGTTGTAGAAGGGGATCCGGATAAATTGGCAAGAGTATTTGATAATATTTTAAGAAATGCGGTTACCTACTGTTATCCGGATACACTTATCGAGATTCAGGCGAAAGATATTGGGGATAATGTTGAAATTATATTTATAAATAAAGGAAAACAGATTCCGCCGGAGAAACTGGACCGGCTATTTGAAAAGTTTTATCGTGTAGATGATGCACGTTCAAGTTCTACCGGAGGGGCAGGACTGGGATTGGCAATTGCAAAAGAGATTGTAGAATTACATTCGGGAACAATTCGTGCAGAAAGTAATGAAGAAGAGACAAAATTTATTGTAAGTTTACCGAAAGGGGAAAAAGATGAAGTTTATTCACATAGCGGACGTACACTTGGGGGCAAAGGCAGACGCAGGAAAAAAATATAGTGCAAACCGCGGAGAGGAAATCTGGGAAAGTTTTGCAAAGATTATAGATATATGCGAGAAAAAAGAAACAGATTTGTTGCTTATAGCTGGTGATTTGTTTCACCGACAGCCATTGCTGCGAGAATTAAAAGAAGTGGATTATTTATTTTCAAAACTGACAAAAACGAAAGTTGTGTTTATAGCGGGCAACCATGATTACATCAAGTGGAATTCGTATTATAGGACATTTCGTTGGAGCAAGAACGTATTTCCACTTTTAAGTGACCGTTTAGGGTGTGTAGAGTTTAAAGAACATGAAACGGCAGTATATGGTTTCAGTTATTATCAGAGGGAAATTACAGAAAGAAAATATGCGAAAGCAAAAGCATGGAAGAAACAAAAAAATGAAATTCTTTTGGCACACGGCGGAGATGAGAAGCATATACCTATTAATAGAAATGAATTAATTTCTTTAGGATATGATTATATTGCTTTTGGACATATTCATAAACCGATTACTATCGAAGAAAACAAAATAGTTTACTCTGGAGCGCTGGAACCTATTGACAAAAATGATGTCGGTTTACATGGCTACATAGAAGGAGAGATAGAGGACGGAAAAGTTCAGACAAAATTTGTACCGTTTGCCATGCGTGAATATGTGCATATGCATCTGGAGATAGACGATACGGTAACAAATATGCAGTTGAAGGAAATCATACGGGATAGCATAGAGGAGAGAGGAATAAAAAATATTTATAAAATTCTTTTGTGTGGTTTCAGAAATGCCGACATAGAGTTTGATGTTTCCAATACAGATCCATTTGGCAATATATTGGAAATTGTAGATGAGACGAAACCGGCATACCGATTTGAAAAGTTAAAAGAAAAAAATAAAGATAATCTGCTTGGAAAATATATTGAGAGTATAGGTGATTGCGAGTCAGACAGTTTGGAATATATGGCTCTTTATGAAGGTGTAGAGGCACTTTTAGAAACGAAGAAGGGATAACAGGGAATGAAGTTACTGGAAACAATTATAAAGAATTTCGGAAAGTTTTCAGGAAAATCGTGGGAATTTACTGAAGGAATAAATGTGATATATGGCGAAAATGAGTCGGGAAAAACAACATTGTATACGTTTATCAAAAGTATGCTTTTTGGTTTGGAAAGGGGAAGAGGACGTGCGTCTTTAAACGATGAATTTAGTCAGTATGAGCCGTGGGAGAATCCCAATTTTTATTCCGGAATACTGCGCTTTTCTTGTGGAAACAGAAACTTTCGTTTGGAAAGAAATTTTGATAAATATTCAAAAAGTGTCACATTGATTTGTGAAGATGACGGGGAAGAATTGTCTGTTGAACAGGGTGACCTGCAGGTTCTTTTGGACGGGCTTACGCAAGATGCCTTTGAAAATACAGTTTCAATCGGACAACTGAAAGTAAAGACAGAGCAGAGTCTGGCAAACAGACTTCAGGATTACGCGACAAACTATTACACAACCGGGGACGGTGAAATGCACCTGGAAGAGGCGCTAAAATATCTGAATAACAAGAAGAAAGAAGTGGAAAAACAATTCAAGGAAGAATTGATGAAAGAGGACAGGAGAAGAGAAGAAATTGCGTTGGAATCTTCGTATGTCTGGAGAGATATTCACAAGATTGAGCAGAAGTTGGAGGCCGTTGATGAGGAAATACGGGTAAAAGAACTTCAGGAAAAGAAGACTTCAGAAAAGCCGAAATGGAGAGTTCACCCGATAGAAGTGTTGGGAATGTTTGCCGTACTCTTTGCAATTTTTGTTTTGATTCCCCGCCCGTGGAATTATCTCATCGTTATTGTAGGCGCATTGGCTGAAGGCATTTACGTTTGGAACAGAACAAAAGAGGGCAGAAAAAAGGAAGAGTGCATTGAAAATGAGAATGCCATACGAAAATTGCGGTGGGAAAGAAATCATGTTTTTGAGGAGTTGAAAGAGAAACAGGTGCAGCACAGCAATCTGGAAGAGCAGTTGGAAGAACTTCAGGAAGAACAGGAGGAGCATAAAGACTGGAAACGGAAAAAAGAGGCGCTTGACCTTGCATCTGCAAAATTGATTGAAGTTTCCAGACATATGCAGAAAAGTCTCGGACAGGCATTAAATGAAAGGACATCAGAGATTATCAGCCGGATAACAGGCGGAAAATATACACGCTTATTTGTGGAGGACAATCTTAAAATAAGCCTTTTGACGAAGGAAAGAAAAATTCCGCTTGAGAGAGTGAGCAGGGGAACGATAGAGCAAATTTATTTTGCACTCCGTATGGCGTCCGTGGAAATTATGAATGAAGAAGAATTTCCGGTGATTTTAGATGAAACATTTGCCTTTTATGATGAAAAGAGATTACAGTATACGTTGAAATGGCTGGCGGAAAATAAAAAGCAGGTATTACTTTTTACATGTCAGAAACGAGAAGAAGAGTTGTTGAAGAAAATGGAAATTCCATATACATATTATGAGTGCAGATAATAAAAAAGAGTGCCGCGGCACTCTTTTTTATTATCAGTTTTAGATGCGTTCTCCGTTGCGATATTTTTCAACAATGTGCTGAATACGTTCGTTCGGGCTTAAGATTGAACTGAGAGAACCGTCATGATTTAATGTGTCGATGATTAAAGCGATATATTTGCTCATATCACAGTTGATATAATATGGTTTACTCAATAATTCAGGTGTCTGGTAAATTAAGTTTGTTGTTAAGATACCATGAATAATACCGTCCTCATATGCTTTATCAAATTTTGCAAGACCGTTTGTAAATAAACCAAATGTCGCAGCTGCAAAAATACGTTTTGCTTTTCTTCTTTTTAATTCAGTTGCAACGTCAATGATACTGTCTCCGGAAGAAATCATATCGTCAATGATAATAACGTCTTTTCCCTCTACGTCAGAACCTAAAAATTCATGAGCAACGATTGGGTTACGTCCGTCTATAATCTGCGTGTAGTCACGGCGTTTGTAGAACATACCCATATCAAGACCAAGAACGTTGGCAAGGTATACTGCACGGCTTGTACCGCCTTCGTCAGGGCTGATTGCCATCATATGTTTGCTGTCAATCTGTAAATCAGGCACTGCGCGGAGAAGTCCTTTGATAAACTGGTAAGTCGGGCGGATTGTCTCAAATCCGCTAAGCGGAATTGCATTCTGTACACGAGGATCGTGAGCATCGAAAGTAATGATGTTGTCTACGCCCATATGAACAAGTTCCTGCAGAGCAAGAGCACAGTCCAGAGATTCGCGGCTGCTTCTCTTATGCTGGCGGCTTTCGTATAAGAACGGCATGATAACGTTAATTCTACGTCCTTTACCACCAATAGCAGCGATAATTCTCTTTAAATTCTGGAAATGGTCATCAGGTGACATATGATTTGTGTGACCTGAAAGTGAGTAAGTTAAACTGTAATTGCATACGTCAACCATAAGATAAAGGTCTTTACCTCTTACGGATTCGTTGATAATACCTTTAGCTTCTCCTGAGCCAAAACGTGGTACTTTGGCGTCGATAAGGTAAGAATCTTTTTTGTATCCCGTGAAAACTTCAGATGCAGAGAAATCTTTTGTGCTTTCATTACGCCATTTTACAAGATAGTCATTTACCTTATTTCCTAACTCCTGGCAGCCGTCAACGGCGATAATGCCAAGTGCTCCTACAGGGATATTTTCTAAGTTGCGTTCTTTTCGGTGTAACATTAGTTTGCCTCCATATTCATTAGTTTCTTTTTCAGGCGAATGTCATCGCCTATGAGTTTTAAAAGTTTATAGTTACTTGTGATGCGGGAGAATGTGCGCTGTGAATAATAATCCGAAAAAGTTTCCAGTGCAAGATTTGTAGAAATAATTGTGGATTTCTTTTTCAGCAGGCGTTCATTCAGGCATAAAAATAATTGTGAAGTAGTAAATGAATTGGATAATTCAGTTCCTAAATCATCAATAATTAACAAATCACAGTCGAAGATATGAGAGTTCATCACTTCGGCGGTTTCATCTCTTCCGAATTTACTCTTTTCGAAAATGTTAAAGAGTTCAAATGCGGTAAAATAAATTACGGAATAAGATTTATCAATGAGTTCTTTTGCGATGCAGTTGGATAAGAAAGTCTTGCCAACTCCGGTATCTCCATAGAGAAACAGGTTTTCAAAATCTTCTCCAAATCTATTCACAAAATCAAGGCAGGTCTGATGTGCCTTTCTGATAGCGGCTGATGATGAAAGACCGCTTTTTGCATCGACAAAATTATCGGAATAGTAATCAAAAGAAAAGGTATCAAAATTTTCCTTTTTCAGAATTTCTTTCAGATTGGATTGTGTATACAACAGATCAATAGCTGCCTGTTTAAAGCAAATACACTTTTCATTGCCAATATATCCGGTATCCTTACACAAAGGACATTCATATACCGGTTCAAGATAATCTTCGGGATAGCCGCTTTGGGTAAGTAAATCTGTCTTTTCCTGACAAAGAGAATTCAGTTTTACGCGAAATTCTTCTAAGGCGCGGGAATCACCGTCAAGTAACTTGCGGGCGTATTTAACCCCAAGCATAGAAATAGAATCCTCAAGTTCTTTGAACTTGGGAATCTTTTCATAAATTTCATTATAGCGTTGCGTCAAAATATTCTGACTGCGCAACTGTTTCTGCTCATAGTTACGCATAATCATATCATGTTGAGCGTTTCTTAATGCCACGATACTCTCCTTCTTTTATTGGCTTAAAAGTTGTTTTTCTAAAGAGTCGTAATCATACGTACGACCTTCAAAGTTATTAAATTTATTCTTTATCACAGGTTTTGTCTCTGCTCTTCTGCGGACAACAGTCTGGCGGTGAGCAGAATCCAAACGCTGCAAATCAGAAAGATGATGCACGTTTGATGCAATCCATTTCTTCAAAATAGAATCTGTATATTCAAAACTCGGCTGATGCAATTTAGCCATTGTGCGGTTGCATGCCTCGATAATTAAATCTAAACTAAATCCGTATTCTTCCGTCCACTTCTTAATATATGCCAGTTCCGGTGTGGCAGCGGCACGCCCTTTAATTCCGAAAGCGTTCAAGATAGAATAGCAGTTTTTGTTATAAAATTTTGAACTGTTTCTAGCCTGCTCCACCGTAGTAATATGTTCTTCTGACCAGGCAAGAGCCACTTTCTGAATGTAATGAATACTCTTATGACCGTTCTCCACACAATATTCAATTAAGTATTCTACTAAATCTGCAGAAAAATGCAAGGTGTCATAAAAATATGTAATGGCTTCAATGTCCGTGCCGGACAAAGTTTTTCCAAGATACTGCTCAGCAATGAAAAGCAAAGACTTCAATTCTTTGCGGTTTTTAAACTGTTCAATGCTGGAAGCCTTTGCCACAGGTTTCTCCTCTGCTAATTCTTCCTGAATGACAGGGGAAGATTCAACAATCGGTTCAGGTTCTTCCACGATAACTTTCTCATGGACATCTTCATGATTTCCGCCCATACTGATGCCGTCAATTTCATTGGAGGAATCATAAGTAAGAGAAATGAGTCCCTCTTTTTCCCAATATTTCAAAGCACGCAAAATATCTTTCTCCGTATTTTCAAGACAATCAGCAATGGTAGAGATTGTCATGGTAGTGCAAGGATTCTGCAAATGGCGAAGTAAAAATAAATATACCTTCACATACTCCCCGTTTGCCTGTGCCATATAATTGTCTATAAAATTATTCTCAATCCATGTGGAATTCATCTGAAGATGATTGTGTAATTTTAATGCTTTCATTGTATCTTTACCCCTTCAAAAAGTAAGTTCTTCTTCGTTCGTATGCGTATTATAACACTATATCTGCATAGGACAAAGAACTTTTCGGTGGAAAACTTGGCTTTTTTGTGGATAAAAAAATTGTGGATAATGTGGATAACTATGTGGAAAGTAACGATTCTCCAATGTTTACAACGTCTCCCGCACCCATAGTTATCAACAAATCATCGTGGATACAGTGTTTAAGAACAAAGTTTTCCACAGACTTAAAGTCAGGAAAATAGTGTGCATCAGTTCCCAATTTTTTAATTTCTTCTGCGAGAAGTTCCGAGGACATACCTAAAGTGTCGGTCTCCCTTGCCGCATAAATGTCGACGAGAAGAACATGATCAGCAAGAGAAAGCGCCTCCGCAAATTCGTGGAAAAATGCTTTCGTTCTCGTGTAGGTGTGGGGCTGGAAAATACACCAGGTTTCTCTGTGCGGGTAATGTTTTACAGAAGAAAGTGTCGCCGTAATTTCTGTCGGGTGATGTGCGTAATCATCAATAATTGTAAATCCGTTCAACTCTCCTTTATATTCAAAACGTCTGTCCGTTCCCGAGAAAGACAGAAGTCCCTTCTTGATGGATTCCAATGGTACATTAGTGAGTTCACCTACTGCAATGGCAGAAAGCGCATTGGACACATTGTGTTCCCCTGTCACGGAAAGAGAGATGCGGTCTGCAAACTCTCCAAAACGGTAGAAATCAAAAGAAGTACAGCCTGTTTCGTTGTAACTGATATTTTTTGCGCTGTAGTCATAATCACCGTGAAGGCCATAAGTAAGTATACGACAGGTCAGACCGTCTGTGATGGCTTCGATTTTCTCGATTTCCCCGTTAATAATTAATGTGCCTTCTTCATTTTGAGGGAGTAACTGTGCGAAACGGTGGAAAGACTGACGAATGTCATCAATATCTTTGAAAAAGTCCATATGGTCCTCTTCCACGTTTAAAATAATGCTGATTTTCGGAAGAAAATGCAGGAAACTGTTTGTGTATTCGCATGCCTCCGTAACGAAAACGCCTGAATTACCGACACGGATATTTCCGTTGATTGCTTTTAGAATACCTCCTACGGAAATGGTAGGATCCTTTTCACCCTCTAAGAGAACGTGGGATAACATGGAAGTTGTTGTTGTTTTTCCGTGTGTTCCCGAAACAGCGATTGGACATTCATAGTTTGTCATCAACTGCCCGAGAAGTTCGGCTCGGGATAGCATTGGAATGTTTTGGCGCACGGCTTCCGCAAATTCTTCATTATCTTCGTGAATGGCAGCCGTATAAACGACAACATCAATTCCATCTATAATATTAGATGCTTTCTGACCGTAAAAAATTGTTGCGCCTTTTCCCGCGAGATGGTCGGTCAGAGCAGATTCTTTATTATCGGAACCTGAAACGGTAAATCCTTCTTTTAATAAAATTTCAGCCAAACCGCTCATACTAATTCCGCCGATGCCGATAAAATGTACATGGATTGGCTTCTTAAAATCAATTTTATACATAAATATGCTCCCCTATTTTTCTTTTTTTTCATTTTTAAACATATTTTATAGTCTACCCTTATATTATAACTATTGTAGGATAAAATGCCAAGCCATTTCTTTTTGTGAGTTTTGTATGAAAAAAGAAAAAAAGAAGAAAAGAATCTGTAAATATTGTTCACGAATGGGTTTGTGTATGCTATAATAAGATTATTATTACTGGAAGGGGCGATGACATGATAAAAAAAGAAATGATAGCAATGCTTTTAGCAGGTGGACAAGGCAGCAGACTTGGAGTTCTGACTGCAAAAGTAGCGAAGCCGGCCGTCTCATTTGGCGGGAAATACAGAATTATTGATTTTCCGCTGAGCAACTGTATCAACTCCGGAATTGATACGGTAGGAGTATTGACACAATATCAGCCATTAAGACTAAACACGCACATCGGAATCGGAATACCGTGGGATTTAGACCGCAATGTGGGAGGAGTAACCGTACTGCCGCCGTATGAAAAGAGTACAAGCAGTGAATGGTATACGGGAACGGCAAACGCCATTTATCAAAATTTAGATTATATGAGTGCATACAATCCGGACTATGTATTGATTTTATCCGGAGACCACATATATAAGATGGATTATGAAGTGATGTTAGATTTTCATAAAGAGAATAATGCGGATGTTACGATAGCGGCGATGCCTGTACCTCTGGAGGAAGCGAGCCGTTTTGGAATTGTAATTACGGACGATGAAGGTAAAATCGAAGATTTTGAAGAGAAACCGGCACAGCCTAGAAGTAATCTTGCTTCTATGGGAATTTACATATTCAGCTGGCCTGTATTAAAAGAGGCATTGCAGGAACTGTCAAGCCAGCCAAACTGTGACTTTGGAAAACACATTATTCCATACTGCCACAGTAAAAATCAGAGATTATTTGCTTATGAATATAATGGATATTGGAAGGACGTAGGAACATTAAGTTCATATTGGGAAGCAAATATGGAATTGATTGATATTATTCCTGAGTTTAATCTGTATGAAGAGTTTTGGAAAATTTATACGAATTCCGGAGTGCTTCCGCCAAACTATGTCTCAGAGCAGTCCGTCATAGAGAGAAGTATTATCTGTAACGGGGCAAGTATTTACGGTGAAGTACATAATTCCATTCTCGGCTCAAGAGTACGAATTGGAAAAGGAGCAATTATCAGGGATTCCATTATTATGAATGAAACGGAAATTGGCGAAAACTGTGTAGTGGATAAGGCGATCATTGCTGAAAACGTTAAAGTCGGCGACAATGTCACAATTGGAATCGGAAGTGATATACCGAATAAAATGAGACCGGATATTTATAATTCGGGATTGACAACAATAGGAGAAAAGAGCGTAATTCCGTCCGGTGTGCAGATTGGGAAAAATACCGCCATTAGTGGTGTGACATCAAAAGAAGATTACATAGGTGGAGTGCTTGAAAGTGGTGAAACATTAATAAAGGCAGGTGAGAGATAGTTATGAGAGCAGTAGGTATTATTTTAGCAGGTGGTAACAATAACAGAATGAAAGAACTGACGAATAAACGTGCGGTTGCGGCAATGCCTGTTGCGGGAAGTTACAGATGTATTGACTTTGCATTGAGCAATATGACAAATTCCAACATACAGAAGGTGGCAGTGTTGACACAGTATAATGCAAGGTCTTTAAATGAGCATATGAATTCGTCAAAATGGTGGAATTTCGGAAGAAAACAGGGCGGTCTGTATGTATTTACTCCTACCATTACAAAGAACAACGGATACTGGTATAGAGGAACAGCGGACGCAATCTATCAGAACCTTGATTTCTTAAAGAAATCACATGAACCATATGTCATCATTACTTCAGCAGATGCAGTTTATAAGTTAGACTATAACGAAGTTTTGGAATATCACATTAAAAAACAGGCAGATATTACGGTTGTATGCAAAGACTTGGAGCCGGGTGATAATCCGAGACGTTATGGAACAATCAAGATGAATGAAGACAGCCTGATTGAAGAGTTTGAGGAGAAGCCGATGCTGGCAAAATCAAGAACGATTTCAACGGGAATCTATGTACTTCGCAGAAGACAGTTGATTGATTTGATTGAAAAAGCGGCAGAGGAAGAGAACTATGATTTTGTAACCGACATTTTAATTCGCTATAAGAATGTGAAGAAGATTTACGGATATAAGATTAAAAATTATTGGAGCAATATTTCGACGGTAGATGCTTATTACAAGACGAATATGGATTTCCTGAAACCTGAGATAAGAGAGTATTTCTTCCATGAATTGCCGAGAGTATATTCTAAAGTAAGTGATTTGCCGCCGGCAAAATATAATCCGGGGGCAGTTGTGAAAAACAGTTTGGTAGCAAGTGGAACTATTATCAATGGTACAGTTGAAAATTCCATTCTATTTAAAAAAGTATTTGTTGGAAATAACTGTATTATTAAAAACTCAATCATTCTGAATGATGTGTATCTTGGGGATAATACATATATTGAAAACTGTATTGTGGAAAGCAGAGATACGATTCGAGCCAATACCCGCTATATCGGTGAGGACGGAGTGAAAGTTGTAGTAGAAAAAAATGATAGATATACATTATAATTAAGGAGGCCAAAGATATGCAGATTACAGATGTACGAGTAAGAAAGGTAGCAAAAGAAGGAAAATTAAAAGCGGTAGTGTCAATTACCATGGACGAAGAATTTGTAGTACATGATATCAAAGTAATTGAGGGAGAAAAAGGATTATTTATCGCAATGCCAAGTAAGAAATCATTAGATGGGGAATACAGAGATATTGCACACCCAATTAATTCGGAAACAAGAGACAGGATACAGAGTACAATTTTAGCAAAATATGAAGAGGTATTACAGGAAGAACCTGAAGTTGAAGAAGTTGTATAAAGTTTAGCAGGGAGAAAGTGTCACGGAATCGAAAAGAGATTTTGTGACACTTTTTTATGTAAATTGTGTATAATAGATAAAAAATGAAAGGAAGCAGGAATGGATATAAAAGATTACATTGTGTACGAAGATGAACATTTGCTTGTCTGTCATAAACTACCTAAAATAGCGACTCAGACAAGCCGAATCGGGGAAAAAGATATGGTGAGCCTGCTGAAAAACTATTTACATCAGCAGTCGTCAAAAAAACAGGAACCGTATCTTGCCGTTATACATCGCCTGGACCAAATGGTAGAAGGGCTGCTTGTATTTGCAAAAACACCTTTTGCGGCAAAAGAGTTAAGCAGACAGTTGCAGCAAAAAGGATTTGGAAAGGAATATAGGGCGGTTGTCTGCAAAACTCCGCAGCAGCAGGAGGGAACACTTGTCAACTATATGGTAAAAGATAAGCGTTCCAATACTTCTCGCGTATGCGGTGAAAATGAAATGGGAGCAAAAAAAGCAGTATTACACTACAAAGTGACGGAAGAACAAGGCGACGGGACAGCGGTGTTACATATTTGTCTGGAAACAGGCAGACACCACCAGATAAGAGTACAGTTGTCAAATATTGGTTGTGGAATTATGGGTGATGCGAAATACAATGCGGGCAATTATGAGCAGGAGAAGTGGGATAAGATTGCCCTCTGTGCGTACAGGCTGCGGTTTGTACACCCAAAGACAAAGAAGGAAATGGTATTTGAGTTGGAGTAATTATATAGCGTTTTTTAAGGAACTCTGATATAATATAACTTATAGAATTCCTCTGCAAACGGAGGAAACTGAATGAAGAAACAATTAAAGAACCTTACAATTAAAGATAATTTTATGTTTGCGGCAGTCATGTTAGATAAGGAAAACTGCAAAGGCTTTTTGGAGAGAGCGTTACAGATAAAAATCGACCATGTAGAAGTCTGTACGGAGAAAAATATTGTCTATCACCCGGAATATAAAGGCGTGCGTTTGGACGTATATGCAAAAGACGAAAATAATACACGTTATAATGTAGAAATGCAGGTGTCTTCTCAAAGTGCTTTGGGATTGAGAAGCAGATATTATCAGAGTCAGATGGATATGGAGATGTTATTGTCGGGGTGTGAATATTCCGAACTTCCGAATAGTTATGTTATTTTTATTTGTGATTTTGATCCGTTTGGCGAAAAGAAATATAAATATACTTTTGCGATGGAATGTACAGAAATTAAGACGGTTGAATTACAGGATAAAAGAAATATCGTATTTCTAAGTACAAAAGGTGAGAACGACGCGGAAGTCCCGAAAGAACTTGTGCGTTTCTTAAAATTTGTAAAAGCAGATTTAAAGGAAAGTCAAAATGACTTTGAAGATGAATATGTAAGGAAAATACAGGAATTTGTGAAGCATATTAAACAGAATAGGGAAATGGAGGAAAAATATATGCTTTTTGAAGAATTGCTGAAAGATGAAAGAGAAGTTGGAAGGAAAGAAGGATTGGAACAGGGACGTAACGAAGGCATTTCTGAGGGAAGAAACTTGGGAATGTCTGAGATTTTGAAAATGTTTTTATCTAAATTTGATATACTTCCAAAAGAACTTCAGAACAAAATTTCTGAAGAAGAGGACGAAGAAATTTTAAAATACTGGATACGGATTGCAAGTGAGGTAAAATCATTAGATGAATTTATTTCTAAAATGTAAATAATCTCTTCTAAAAATTCAAATCTATTTACCGCAAATCCGAGCGTAAGGGTTTGCGGTTATAAGTAAACAAATCAATGCCGGTTCAGGCAGATATTCAATGAGAAAGCGGAGGAATTCTATAATATAACTATACTTTCAGGTTACGGACTTGACAAAGATGTGCATTTCCCGTAAAATTACGGATAGTTATACAGATTGGCGATGAAAAGGATTAGTATATATAGAAGAAGTTACAGAGAGGAAATTTATGGTGGAATATTTCTACGGGCGCTATATAGAACCTGCCTTCGAGCTTTGTATGAAAATACAACGTATCTCTGCGTTAAAGGGAAGAAAGTGAATTATGATAAACAGGTATATGTTGTCATAATTAATTAGGGTGGTACCGCCGAGTTTTTCGGTCCCTTTAGGGAACGAAAAATCCGGCGTTTTTTGTTTCCGTAAACTATCAAATGAAGTAGTAAAAAGGAGAGAGTGCTATGGCAAAAGAAAAGAAATTTGTAGAAGCGATTACTTCCAGAGATGAAGATTTCGCGCAGTGGTACACAGACGTAGTAAGCAAAGCGGAGTTATGTGACTACACAGGAGTAAAAGGCTGTATGGTTTATCTGCCAAACGGATATGCAATCTGGGAGAAGATTCAGGCAGACCTAGATAAAAGATTTAAAGAAACAGGCGTAGAAAACGTATACCTTCCAATGTTGATTCCGGAAAATCTTCTTCAGAAAGAAAAAGATCATATTGAAGGATTTGCACCGGAAGTTGCCTGGGTTACACATGGAGGAAATGAACCGCTTCAGGAGAGAATGTGTATCAGACCTACATCTGAAACATTATTCTGTGACCATTGGAGCAAAACAGTACAGTCTTACAGAGACCTTCCAAAGATTTGGAATCAATGGTGTTCAGTACTCCGCTGGGAGAAAACAACAAGACCGTTCCTGCGCTCAAGAGAGTTTTTATGGCAGGAAGGACACACGATTCATGCAACATATGAGGAAGCGGAAGAAAGAACAATTTTGATGCAGAAGATTTACAAAGACTTTATTGAAGAAAGTCTTGCAATCCCACTTGTTGCAGGTAAGAAGACAGACAGTGAAAAATTTGCAGGCGCGGAAGACACTTATACCGTTGAAGCATTGATGCATGACGGAAAAGCGTTGCAGGCAGCGACAAGTCATTTCTTCGGAAGCGGATTTGCAGATGCATTTGACATTAAATATTTGGATAAAAACAATGAGTTGCACAGCGTATATGAAACGTCTTGGGGCTTAACAACAAGAATGATTGGTGCGATTATTATGGTACACGGAGATGACAGCGGGCTTGTTCTTCCACCAAGAATTGCACCTGTACAGACAAGAGTAATTCCAATTGCTCAGCATAAAGAAGGTGTTCTTGAGAAAGCAACAGAACTTATGAACACATTAAAAGCGGCAGGATATGCTGTCAACATGGACAGTTCAGATAAGAGTCCGGGGTGGAAATTCAGTGAGCAGGAAATGCAGGGAATTCCAACACGTATTGAAATCGGGCCAAAAGATATTGAAAATAATCAGGTTGTCGTTGTACGACGTGATACAAGAGAAAAAATTGTTGTATCTTTAGATGAAATTACAACAAAATTAGGTGAGATTTTGGAAACAATCCAGAAAGATATGTTTGATAAAGCAAAAGCATTCCTTGATTCTCATATTGATACAGCGGTTACGATGGACGAAATGATTGAGAAATTCCAGGAAAACCGTGGGTTTATCAAAGCTATGTGGTGTGGAGATGAGGCGTGTGAAGATGAGATTAAGGCACAGACAGGCGGCGCTTCTTCACGTTGTATTCCACCTGAACAGGAGCATTTGTCAGATGTTTGTATCTGTTGTGGAAAACCTGCAAAACATATGGTTTATTGGGGAAAATCTTATTAAAAAAGATTGCGCATATGCGCAATCTTTTTTAATACTCAGAAACAACAGAAATTCGTTGTTGTACATGTTTTCCTTTTATGATTTCATCAACCATAGCTATTGCATAGTCGGCATAACTGATTACACTTTCACCCTTAGAGTTTAAAGTCAACTCTTCTCCACCTAAAATATATTTTCCGGTTCTTTCTCCGTCTGCCTGAAAATCTCCGGCAGGGCTTATATATGTCCAATTTACGTCATTTCTCGTACGAAGGTGACGCAGAGCCTTATCGTGTGCTTCTGCCAAAGGCTTAAATGCTTCAGGAAAATCAGCCCCATCGGCTACACATAAAGTATGTTCTTTATTGATATAGAGGCTGCCGGCACCACCGACAATCAGCAGACGCGTATTTTTACCTGATAGCAAATCACAAAGGTGTTTTACTGCTCTAGGAATATTGTCAATGGTTTCCGGTGTCCATGCACCGAAAGCATCAACTATGACATCGAAATCTGCCAAGTCAGCTGAAGTGAGTTCAAAAAGGTCTTTTAAGACAACTTTCCCGGCAGCGGACCTATTTTCGCCACGCACGATAGCGGTAACGTCGAGTCCTCTATCCGCTGCTTCTTTCGTGATTAATTTACCTGCTTTACCATTTGCACAAACAACTGCAATCTTCATAATGATTACCTCCTCGATTTATTGTTTTATTTATGGCTTGTTGTTTTCCGTTTACAAGATTATAATATAAGCGTAGAGAAGAATCGTAAAGTAAGCACTTTTTTGTGCTATAGTTACCTAAAAGTAACTATTGTGAAGAAATGGGGATTATTATGGAAAAAAATTTACCGATATGCCCGGTGGAGACGACACTTATGCTGATTGGGGACAAATGGAAAGTCTTAATCCTGCGTGATTTGATGCCGGGGACAAAACGGTTTGGAGAACTGAAAAAATCAATTGGAAATGTATCTCAAAAGGTATTGACCACAAATTTGCGCTCGATGGAGGAAAGCGGTCTGCTTACGCGAAAAGTATACGCGGAAGTGCCGCCGAGAGTAGAATATACGCTTACAGAAACAGGATATAGTTTACAACCGGTTTTGAGTTCCATGGTTGACTGGGGAACAGAATATAAGAAGAAAAGAAAGAAGGGATAGAAAATGGAAGAAAAGAGAACGAAACTGTATGTATTTACCGGTTTTCTCGGTGCGGGGAAAACAACTGTATTATCAAGAATTTTACAGGAGTCAAAAGAAGAAAAAATCGGTGTGATTCAGAATGAATTCGGAAAACTGGGGATTGATGGTGAGATATTAAAACATAATGATATTCAAATGGTGGAGATTAACCGCGGCTCTATTTTTTGTTCCTGTTTAAAACTGCAGTTCGTACAGGCATTAAGCGAGATGGCGCAATATGAATTTGATAAATTGTTTGTAGAAAGTTCCGGATTAGGTGACCCGTCGAATGTAGAAGAAATTCTGAAGGCTTCTGAGATGGTATCGGGTAGGTCTTATGATTTTCGAGGGGTGATTTGTTTCGTGGATTCGGTGAATTTCCTGTCACAACTGGAGGATTTAGAGACAGTTCACAGGCAACTGAAACATTGCCATCTGGCGGTTATTACAAAAACGGATTTGGTGTCTGAGGAGGAAGTTCAAAATCTTTGCAAAGTTATCAGAACGATTAACCCCGTATGCAAAATTGTGGAAAGTGCAAATAGAGATTTGGATATAACTGTTTTAGAAGAAGATTTATTATTGTATCAGTGGGCGGAAGGCGAAGAAACAACAAATACGGAAGAAACAAAACCAAAAACCCTGTTTATGGAACTTGAGTCGGAAGTGGAAGAGGAAGGACTGCGTTCTTTTTTGGAAGAGATTGCACCAAGCTTATACAGAGCAAAAGGATTTGTCCAATTTAAGGGAAAAGGCTGGAATCAGGTTGACCTGGTAGGAAAAAAGATTGATTTGCAGAAGACAGATGCGTTGGAAAAGGGACAGCTTGTGTTTATTTCTAAAATAGGGGCGGCTGTCATTAAAGAGATTTTTGTAGTGTGGGCAAAATATAATGATACAGAAATGAAGTTAAGAAATTAGGGGGAAATATGGTAATTAAAGTGATTGGTACAGGTTGTGACAAGTGTGACAGATTATATGAGAATGTAACGCAGGCAGTGGAAGAAACCGGTGTTGAAGCGGAAGTGGAAAAGGTGGAAGATCTTATGGAGATTGTGAAATTGGGCGTGATGACTTCTCCGGCGCTTATGATTGACGGAAAAATGATTTCCGCCGGGAGAGTGATGAAAAAGGACGAAGTGAAAACATATATACAGTCCACGGGAAAATAGGAAAGGAACAGATAATGAAGATTACATTACCGGAGAAAGTGAAAAAGATTATCCATACGTTAAAAAGTCATGGATATGAAGCGTATGCAGTCGGAGGCTGCGTCAGAGATTCGATTTTGGGAAGAGAGCCGGAAGACTGGGATATTACCACATCGGCCTTGCCAGAAGAGACGAAGGCACTGTTTGAACGTACTTTTGACACGGGAATTGAGCATGGAACGATTACCGTGTTAATGGGAAAAGAAGGTTTTGAAGTAACGACATATCGCATTGACGGAAAATATGAAGATAACCGCCACCCAAAACAGGTAACATTTACAAGATGCCTTCGGGAAGATTTGCTGCGAAGAGATTTTACAATTAACGCCATGGCATATAATGAAGAAGAGGGAATTGTTGATATTTTTGGCGGCATGGAAGATCTAAAAGAAGGTGTTATCCGATGTGTCGGCAATGCGAAAGAAAGGTTTGGGGAAGATGCACTTCGCATTTTGCGCGCGGTACGTTTTTCGGCACAACTCGGGTTTTCCATAGAGGAGGAAACGAAAGCGGGGATAGTGGCGTTAGCCCCTACACTGCAGCAGATTAGCGCGGAAAGAATTCAGGTGGAATTGGTCAAAATGCTTGTCTCCCCAAATCCTGAAAGAATACGGCTTGCATATGAACTTGGCATTACAAAAGTAATTTTGCCGGAGTTTGATGAAATGATGAATACGGAACAGGAAACACCTCATCATATGTATACGGTCGGGGAACACACGATCAAAGCGCTCACGATTATAAGGGCGGATAAAATTTTAAGATTGACGATGCTTCTGCACGATGTGGGAAAACCGATGATGAAGACCGTGGACAGGGACGGGGTTGCCCACTTTAAGTATCATGACGTGGAGGGGGAGAAAATCGTCAGAAATATTTTAAAACGATTGAAATTTGACAATGATACACTTCGGAAAGTGGCAAAACTAGTTAAATACCATGACTACAGAATGCCTGCGCGTACAAAAAATGTAAGACGTGCGGTCAACTTAATCGGAGAGGATTTATTTCCGTTTTATTTGGAAGTGCGTATGGCGGATACATTGGCGCAGAGTGAGTATCAGAGAACGGAGAAACTGGCAAATCTCGATGGAATCAGGGACTGTTTCGAGGAGATTCAGGAAAAGGGACAGTGCGTTTCCCTTAAGACGCTTGCCGTTACCGGAAATGATTTGATCCAGCTTGGCATGAAGCCGGGAAAAGAAATAGGGGAGATGTTGAATACATTATTACAGTTAGTTTTGGATAATCCTGAATATAATAATGAAGAAATGTTAAAACTTTATGTAAAAGAAAACAGAAAAATCTGACTTGTACTACAGGTTTTGTTCTACTTTGTAAAACTTTCTCATACAGTTAAAAGAGCAAAACAGAAAATGTAGGGGGAGTCATGAAAGAATATAGTTTAAATGTTTTGGAGCAATATGATATAAAAGTCAGTGCCACAAGAAAAGTGAGGGGCGCTATTTTATGTGAAACAGATAAAGGGGTACTTCTGCTTAAGGAAACCGTTGATTCGGAAAAGAAAATTTCCATGCTGGAGGAATTGACAACTCAAATGATACACAGGGGATACGAACGGGTTGACAATATGTTTATCAACAAAGAGGGAAACTTTGTCAGTATGTCTGAAGACGGGACACGTTATGTTCTAAAAAAATGGTATTTAGGACGAGAATGTGATGTGAAACGTGAAACGGAAGTTTTGGAAGCGACAAGAAACCTTGCGAGAATACATTTGATGATGAAAATTCCTAATGAGGACTGGAAATTATTTGTTGGAAATGATTTGGCGGAGGAATATACCCGGCACAACAGGGAATTGAGAAAAATAAGAAAATTTATGCGCAATAAGACGGCTAAAAGTCAATTTGAAAATGTTGCATTGAAACATTTTGGTGAAATGTATATGTGGGCAGAATACGCTGATAAGAAATTAGCATGCTCATCATATAAAATGCTTCTGGAAAAAAGTATTGAGGAGGGAGCAATCACCCACGGAGACTATAATTACCATAACCTGATTATAACGCAGCAGGGAATGGCGACAACCAATTTTGAACATTCCTGCCTTGATATTCAGGCGGCAGATTTATACTATTTTATGAGAAAAGTGTTGGAAAAACATCACTGGAGCGTGGAACTTGGCAGGGCTATGCTGCGTACATATCAGGAAATAAAACCTCTGGGGGAGGGGGAAAAAGAATATCTCTGTCTTCGTTTTGTTTATCCGGAGAAATTTTGGAAGGTACTGAACAGTTACTATCATTCCAATAAGGCGTGGATTTCCGAAAAAAATGTGGAGAAACTTTCTGTCGCCATTTCACAGACGGAAGAAAAGAAGAAGTTTTTAAAGAATATATTTGCTTTTCATTTGGAAAATACTGTTGTATAATAAAAAACAGCAAATTACAGGAGGTAAAAAAGTATGGATTATCAGAAAAGATATGACCAGTGGTTAAACGATTCCTACTTTGATGAGGACACAAAAGCAGAATTAAAAGGAATCGCAAACGATGAGAATGAAATTAAAGAACGTTTTTATAAAGATTTAGAATTTGGAACAGCAGGACTTAGAGGAATTATCGGTGCAGGAACAAATCGTTTAAACATATATACTGTCAGAAAAGCAACACAGGGACTGGCAAATTATATTGCGAAAAGAGATGCTAAGGAGAGAGGAGTTGCAATCGCATATGATTCACGCCATATGTCTCCGGAATTCGCGGACGAGGCGGCGCTCTGCCTTGCGGGAAATGGAATTAAGGCATATGTTTTTGACGCATTAAGACCAACTCCTGAGTTATCTTTCGCAGTGCGTCAGTTAAATTGTATTGCGGGTATCAACATTACTGCAAGTCACAACCCGCCGGAATATAACGGATATAAAGTGTACTGGGAAGACGGTGCACAGATTACGCCGCCGCACGATAAAGGAATTATGGCAAAAGTAGAGGCGGTTGAAGATTTCCATTGTGTGAAAACAATGTCTCTTGCAGAGGCAAAAGAAATGGGACTGTATCAGACAATCGGAGCGGAGATTGACGATGCTTATATTGCGGCGTTAAAGCAGCAGGTAATCCACCAGGACGCTATTGACGCAATGAATAAAGAACTTAAAATTGTTTACAGTCCTCTTCATGGTACGGGAAATGTGCCTGTAAGACGTGTTTTAAAAGAGTTGGGATTTGAGAATGTTTATATTGTCAAAGAACAGGAACTTCCGGACGGAGATTTCCCTACGGTATCTTATCCGAATCCTGAATCGGAAGAGGCATTTGAACTCGGTTTAAAACTGGCGAGAGAGGTTGATGCAGACTTAATACTTGCGACAGACCCTGACGCGGACAGACTTGGCGTATATGTAAAAGATACAGTGTCAGGCGAGTATAAAGTGCTTACGGGAAATATGTCCGGCTGTCTTCTCGCGGACTATGAAATCGGTCAGAGAAAAGAAAAAGAAGGACTTCCTGAGGACGGTTATCTCATTAAGACAATCGTTACTTCAAATATGGCTGATGCCATCGCAAAAGGATATGGAGCAGGTCTTATTGAAGTGTTGACAGGATTTAAGTATATCGGACAGAAAATTTTAGGATTTGAGACAACGGGAAAAGGTCACTACCTGTTTGGATTTGAGGAAAGTTATGGCTGCCTTATCGGAACGCATGCGAGAGATAAGGACGCGGTTGTTGCGACAATGGCTCTTTGCGAGGCGGCTGCTTATTACAAAACAAAAGGAAAAACATTGTGGGACGCAATGATCGATATGTATGAAAAATACGGATATTACAAAGACGGAATCCAGTCAATTACATTAAAGGGAATTGAAGGATTGGAAAAAATTCAGGAAATTTTGAATACATTGAGAAATGATACACCTTCTTCTTTCGGCCCATATAAAGTATTAAAAGCCCGCGACTATCAGGCTGATACAATCAAAGACATGGAGACGGGAGAAACAAAACAGACAGGACTTCCAAGTTCAAATGTTCTTTACTATGATTTGAACGATGAGGCGTGGCTGTGTGTAAGACCTTCTGGTACAGAACCAAAAGTAAAATTCTACTATGGAGTAAAAGGAACTTCATTGGAAGACGCAGATAAGAAATCAGAAGAGTTGGGCAAAGAAGTGCTTGAAATGATTGATAAAATGCTATAATTCCCCTTGACAAATATAGGGGAAACCGTTATAACAATACTTAGGGCAAGAGCAGGAAAAATAGGGAAAATGCTCGTAATTGCTATAGAATCTAAGATGGATTTTATGATACAACTAGAGGAGGATATATCCATGAATAAAACAGAATTGATTACAGCAGTTGCTGAAAATGCAGAATTATCAAAAAAAGATGCTGAGAAAGCGTTAAAAGCGTTCGTTGAAGTAGTTACAGAAGAATTGAAAAAAGGTGAAAAAATCCAGTTAGTAGGATTTGGAACATTTGAAGTAAGCGAAAGAGCAGCAAGAGAAGGAAGAAATCCACAGACAGGAAAAACAATGAGTATTGCGGCTTGCAAAGTACCAAAATTCAAAGTTGGAAAAGCATTAAAAGATGCTGTAAATTGTTAAAAAAGTGTGAAAGGGGACGTAGTAAAATCAGGTTTTACTACGTCCCCTTTTAAGGAGGAACTATGAGATTAGATAAATTTTTGAAAGTATCCCGTTTGATTAAGAGAAGAACAGTGGCAAATGAAGCCTGTGATGCGGGGCGTGTGTTGGTCAACGGATTGGTTGCGAAAGCGTCACAGAAAGTAAAAGTCGGGGATATTATTGAAATCCAATTCGGAACAAAAAGTGTGAAAGCGGAAGTGCTTGCTCTGCAGGAGACGACAAAGAAAGAGGAAGCAAAAGAGTTATTCCGTTACTTATAGGTATAGTCATAAATTTTCTGCCCTTTTCATATAATAGCAAAAAGAACGTGTTGTCTGTTCGGACAAAAGGAAAGGGCGTGTAGGTAAGTGGAAGAGAAACAAGTGCCAAAAGCACATAAAATTGTAATCAATAACCGAAAGACAAGTGTCGTAACAGGAGTGTTGGACGTCTTGTCTTTTGATTTGAATGAAATATTGCTGGAAACAGAACAGGGAATGCTTATGGTTAAAGGAAGCGATATTCATGTCAACCGGCTCAGTCTGGAAAAGGGAGAAGTGGACCTCTCGGGAAATATTGACAGTATCGCTTATTCTGAAATTCATGCAAAAGCAAAGCAGGGAGAAAATCTGATTGCAAAACTGTTCAGGTAACCGTTTATGCTTGGTTTAGAAAAAGAACTGGAAATATTTGTCCACGCTGTGATTGCGGGAATGGCAGTGTATGGTACATACACTTTGCTGAGAGTGATACGGAGAATCGTCAAACATAATCTGCTTTCCATTTCAATCGAAGATTTTCTTTTTTGGGTAGGGACGAGTTTTTATTTGTTTATAGAAATCTATTATACAAGTGATGGTAGTGTTCGCTGGTTCTTCATACTAGGTGTTGTTTTGGGTATGATTTTACTCTCTTTTGCACTTTTTTTGGCGAAAAAAATATGTGAAAAAATTAAGAAAAGTGTTGATAAAAGGGCGAAAACACGCTAAGATGAACATGTGTTATGGGGATAATGAAGTATAAATAAGTAGTAAATGGGGAATAAGTATGGCGAAAATAAACAAAAAAATAACTGCACGTCAAAAGAAACAACAGTTACAGCGCCATAAACGAAGTATGATGATTGTTACGTTTGTTTTGGTTCTGTTGGTGGGAGTGGTTTCTGTTAGCAGCATTTCACTTCAGGCGAAGAATAAGACATATAAAGTACAGGAAGCAGAACTGAAAAAACAGATTGAAGAAGAGAACGAAAGATTAGAAGACATTAAAGAGTTTGAAGAATATGTGCAGACAGATGAGTATGTAGAGGACAAGGCAAAAGACGAATTAGGGCTTGCCCGTAAGAATGAGATTTTGTTTCAGTCAGAAAAATAGAAAAGAGATTTTACAAAAGATTGCGTTTAGCGCAATCTTTTTTGTTTTTTATTGTACGGTCATACAATCTTTTGCAAAGAAAATAAGTGAGAGAAGGAGATAGGGTATGGGTAAAATAGAAGTGGACAATCCGTATGTGACACAGATAGATAAGTTTGCCAATTCACTCAGGCATTTATCGGATACATTTTTACATCTGGAGGAAAAGAGGGAGACGCTTACTCAGGCGGAAATGGAAGAAATTTTTGCCGAGATAGGTGAAAACGTCTGCAGGGAATGTGAGAACAGAGAATGGTGCATGGGGGAGAATGCGATTTATACATATCAGATGGTGTATGAAATTCTTTCGGCGGTGGAGGAGTACGGCGTTGAGTTGAATACGGAGATAAAGAGAAAATTGCAGAAACGCTGCATACAGGCGCCAAGATTTTTGCGGGAGACATTGGACACGTTTCAGGGGGCAAAAAAGACACTGCTTTGGAATAATAAATTGGCACAAAACAGGCAGGGGTGTGCCATTCAACTGGATTCTTTTGCACATATGATTCAGCATGCGACGAGAGAGTTGGACGCCAGTATTTTTTCGGACGAGTCTTTGGAAAAAAGAATACAGGCACAGTTGAAAAAGATAGATGTGCGGCTGTTGAGCAGTGTGTTTCTGATTACACCGGAAGGGAAATATGAGATACATCTCACTGTCCGTTCTAAAAAGGGACAATGTGTGACGACAAAAGAACTGGTATGGAATCTGTCAAAAGTTGTGGGCAGAAAAATGGTTTTACCGGAAGGGGAGCGTCTTTTGGTCGGTCAGGAGTACTGTACAATTGTCGCTATGGAAGGCCCGAAATACCATACTCTTCAGGGAGTTGCCAAAATCGGGAAAGGTTGTGATAAAATTTCCGGGGATAACTTTTCCATGATGGAACTTCCGGGTGGAAAACATGGCGTTATTTTGTCGGACGGTATGGGTTCGGGGGAAAAAGCGTTTCAGGAAAGTGCGATGGTTGTGGAAATGTTGGAAGAACTTCTGATTGCGGGATTTCCTAAGGAAACTGCCATTCAGATGATGAATACGGCTCTCGTTATGGGAAGAGAAGAAATCAGTTTTTCCACAATCGACATGAGTGTTTTTGATTTGTATAATGGAAATTGTGAGTTTGTGAAGGTGGGAGCGTCCACGACCTACATAAAACGTGGGGATAAAGTGGAAAGAATCAGTTCCACCAGTCTTCCGATAGGAGTTGTACAATATTTGGAGATAGAGACAACGCGGAAAAGATTGGAAAACGGGGACTTTGTCATTATGGTGACGGACGGTGTGCTGGACGCACTGCCGGTCGGGGAGCAGGATTTGCTGATGGAAATGATTATAAGCGGAACGAACAAAAACAATCCGAAAGAAATGGCGCACCACATTTTGGAGCAGGTGCTGGAGTGGACGGGAGAAGAACCGTTGGACGACATGACCGTGCTGGCAGTGGGATTTTGGAGTCTGTAATGAAATGGTTGCATTTTAAAAAAGAATTCTATATAGTGGAAATGTATATCAAAAGATAAAGGGACTGAATGTGATGATAGAAAAAGTTGCAAGATTTGTGGCAAAATGGGAAATGCTGAATAAAGCGGATAAAGTTGTTGTGGGCGTATCAGGGGGTGCGGACTCGGTATGCCTTCTTTTTGTTTTAATGGAACTGCAAAAGACAATCGGGTTTGATATAATCGTTGTCCATGTCAATCATCTTTTGCGCGGTGAAGATGCGGAAAGTGATGAGAAATATGTGAGGGAACTTTGCGAAAAATATCATCTAACCTGCGAAGTTTATCGGGAAAATGTAGAATGGATTGCGAAAAATAAGAGGGAGTCCTTAGAGGAAGCGGGAAGAAATGTGAGAAGAGAAGCGTTTGAACAAACGCTAAAAAAGTATGGCGGAACGAAAATCGCACTTGCGCATCATAGAAATGACAATGCAGAAACTCTTCTGATGAATTTGGCAAGGGGGAGCGGTCTGGCGGGACTTGGAGGCATGCGTCCGGTAAAGGAAAACAGAATTCGTCCGCTTCTCTGTCTTGAGAGAAAAGAGATTGAAGAGTATCTGTTGAAACGTCAGATTGCCTATTGCACAGATGAAACAAATTATTCCGATGCGTATACGAGAAACCGGGTTCGTAATCATGTGATACGGACGCTGGAACAGGGAGTAAATGAAAAAACGGTGGCTCATTTTTCTGAGACGATGGAGAGAATATGGGAACTGCAGGACTATATGGAGGAGGAAGCGGAAAGGCGCTACGACAGGGTAAGTCTTGAGAAAGAAAACAAAACAGTTCTTTTGAAGGAAGAGTATGAGAAACTCCCTCTGATTTTGCGTGGAATGGTAATCAAAAAGGCAATCGTTTCCATGACAAAGAAGGAAAAAGATATCCATGCCGTTCACATCGAAGAAGTACAGAAACTGATGGGCAATCAGGTGGGAAGGCAAATACATCTTCCGTATGGCGTTTGTGCCTGCCGTTGTTATGAAGGGATTTGTATTACGTTTGCAAGGGAAATGAGACAGAAAGAGGAAGCGGAAAAACAGGAAATAGACTTACTGCAGAGTAATCACAGGCAGATAGGGGGGTGGAATATTTCTTATGAAATAAAGAATGCGGAAGAAATCAGCAGGGAGGAAGTAGAAAACCCCTACACGAAGTGCTTTGATTGTGATATAATGGACAGAACTATAGTGATACGGACGAGGGCTGCGGGCGACTATATTACCATCAATGAAAGTGGAGCGAAGCAGAAACTTAAATCTTATTTTATCAATGAGAAAATCCCTAAGGAAGAGAGGGACAGGGTTCTTCTTCTGGCAGACGGCAGCCATATTTTATGGGTTGTGGGATATAGAAGAGGTTGTGCGTATCAGATAGGTAAGAATACAAAACATATATTAAAAATCACAATAGACAAAGGAGAAAAGGACAATGTCAGAAAAAATTAAAGTATTAATTTCAGAAGAAGAAGTAAATGCAAGAATTGAAGAATTAGGAAAGAAAATCAGCGAAGACTATGCCGGAAAACAGGTTCATTTAATCTGTGTGTTAAAAGGTGGAGTATTTTTCATGTGTGAATTGGCAAAGAGAATTACTGTTCCGGTTTCTATGGACTTTATGAGCGTAAGCAGTTACGGTGACGGAACATCTTCCAGCGGAGTTGTTAAAATCGCAAAAGATTTAGACGAAACATTGGAAGGAAAAGACGTTATTGTTGTGGAGGACATTATTGATTCAGGAAGAACATTGTCATACTTATTGGAAATCCTGCAGAAGAGAGGCCCAAAAAGTATGGGATTATGCACATTACTTGACAAACCTGACCGCCGTGTGAGAGATGTCAAAGTGGACTATGTAGGATTTGAGATTCCGGACGAATTCGTAGTCGGATACGGACTGGATTATGCACAGAAATATAGAAATCTACCATACATCGGCGTAGTGGAAGGTGTCGAGTAGAAAGGGGTATTGAGAAATTGAATAATGGTAAGAGCAGAGGTGTAAATGGTTTTCCTTTCATCTTGTTGATTGTAGTGTTTTTGGTGACGTGGTGGATTCTGAATGATATCCCGCAGAGAGAATCAGCATATACTTACAGTGCATTTAAGTCTGCTGTTCAAAATGATGAGGTGAAATCTGTCACGGTTAAGCAGAACAAGGCAATTCCTACCGGTCAGGTGGAAGCCGTTCTGAAAGATGACAGTAAGGAAACTTTTAATGTATCGGACGTAAAAGAAGTTGAGAAATTTTTGGAAAAGGAAAATGTAGATTACTATGTGAATGATGTTCCGAAAGACAGTTGGTTTGCTACAACCGGATTTTCAACACTCGTATCCGTAGGGCTTATTTTGTTCCTGTTTATGATGATGAACCGTCAGGCAGGCGGAGCGGGTGCGAAAGCCATGAGTTTCGGAAAGAGCCGCGCGAAGATGAGCACGGATAAGGACAGAAAGATTACATTTTCGCAGGTGGCAGGCCTTCAGGAAGAGAAGGAAGATTTAGAGGAGATTGTAGACTTCTTAAAAGAACCGAAGAAATATATTCAGGTTGGCGCGAGAATTCCGAAAGGGGTACTCCTCGTAGGACCTCCGGGAACAGGTAAGACACTTCTTGCAAAAGCTGTGGCAGGTGAGGCGGGTGTTCCGTTCTTCACTATTTCCGGTTCGGATTTTGTGGAAATGTTTGTAGGTGTAGGCGCTTCCCGAGTGAGAGATTTATTTGAGGAAGCGAAGAAAAATGCTCCGTGTATTATTTTCATCGACGAAATTGATGCGGTTGCGAGAAAGCGTGGAACCGGAATGGGCGGCGGTCACGATGAGAGAGAGCAGACGCTGAACCAGCTTCTTGTTGAGATGGACGGCTTTGGCGTAAATGAAGGAATTATCGTAATGTCTGCCACAAACCGTGTGGATATTCTTGATCCGGCAATTTTAAGACCGGGACGATTTGACAGAAAAGTTATGGTTGGAAGACCTGACGTAAAAGGAAGAGAGGAGATTCTTCGTGTTCATGCGAAAGGAAAACCTCTTGGTGACGATGTGGATTTATTACAGATTGCGCAGACAACGGCAGGGTTTACCGGAGCGGATTTGGAAAACCTGTTAAATGAGGCCGCGATTAATGCGGCGAAGGAAGACAGAGTTTATGTAAAGCAGAATGATATTCGCAAAGCGTTCGTAAAAGTCGGCATCGGAGCGGAGAAGAAGAGCCGTATTATCTCCGAAAAAGAAAAGAAAATTACGGCATATCACGAGGCGGGACATGCGATTTTATTCCATGTACTTCCTGATGTAGGCCCTGTTTACAGTGTGTCTATCATTCCAACGGGAACCGGTGCGGCAGGTTACACAATGCCTCTTCCTGAAAAAGACGAGATGTTTAATACAAAAGGAAAGATGCTGCAGGATATTACGGTATCTCTTGGAGGAAGAATTGCGGAAGAGATTATTTTTGACGATATTACGACGGGAGCATCTCAGGATATTAAGCAGGCGACGGCTATGGCAAAATCTATGGTAACAAAATTTGGTATGTCGGAAACGCTTGGTCTGATTAATTACGATAATGACAGTGAAGAGGTGTTTGTCGGACGTGATTTTGCACACACATCTAGAGGATACGGCGAGGAAGTTGCCGGACAGATTGACAGAGAAGTGAAACGTATTATTGATGAATGTTATGCGAAAGCAAAAGCGATTATCAAAGAACACCAGTCTGTGCTGCACGCATGTGCCGATGCTTTGCTTGAAAAGGAGAAGATTACAAGAGAAGAATTTGAGGCATTATTTGAAGAAACGGTATCTGAAGGTTAGAGAAGGAGTGCTTCTATGAATAAACAGGCGTTGTTTAGTGATGGGACAGGGAGTTATGTATGGCCTCCTGATCCATCGGTAAATAGCCGGATTACCATACGTTTCCGCACTGCAAAAGATGATGTGGAAAATGTATGGCTTGTATCCGGAAACGAAAGATTGCCTATGACAAAGAGAGAGACAGAAGGAAACTTTGATTATTATACTGTTGAAAAACAACTGGGCAGTGAAATTTTTTACTATTATTTTGAAGTGAAAAGCAAAGATGACTACTGTTATTATAATACCTACGGAGTTTGTAAGAACCTGATTCATTCCTATTCTTTTGCGGTTGCACCGGGATTTTCCACACCGGATTGGGCAAAAGGGGCGGTAATGTATCAGATTTTTGTTGACCGCTTTTGTAATGGTGATAAAACGAATGATGTGGAAACGAGGGAATATCTCTATATAGGAGAACCGTGTCAAAAAGTGACGGAATGGAACCGTTATCCGAGAGAGATGGACGTGCGTGATTTTTATGGCGGAGACTTAAAAGGCGTTATGGATAAATTAGACTATCTTCAGGATTTAGGGATTGAGGCGATTTATTTTAACCCCATATTTGTTTCACCGTCTAATCACAAATATGACATACAGGATTATGACTATATAGATCCTCACTATGCAGTGATCCTTCATGATGGCGGCGAATTGGTCGGCGAGCATGCTAAAAACAACGTGCACGCAACGAAATATCAGAAAAGAACAACAGATAAAGAAAATTTAGAGGCAAGCAATCGCTTTTTTGCTCAGTTAGTTGAAGAGATTCATCGAAGAGGAATGAAAGTGATTTTGGACGGCGTATTCAATCACTGCGGCTCTTTTAATAAATGGTTGGACAGAGAACATATTTATGAGAGGCAGCAGGGATATGAGAAAGGCGCATACATTTCTAAAGACAGTCCGTATAGGGAGTTTTTCCATTTTAATGAAAATAAAGATTCAGACTGGCCATATAATACCCGCTATGAAGGCTGGTGGGGGCATGATACCCTTCCGAAATTAAATTACGAAGATTCTCCAAAACTGGAAGAATATATACTGAATATTGCTAAAAAATGGGTTTCTCCGCCGTACAATGTGGACGGCTGGAGATTGGACGTTGCTGCTGATTTGGGATACAGCAACGAATATAATCACGAATTTTGGAAAAAATTCCGCAGTGCCGTAAAAGAGGCGAATCCCAATGCGGTAATTATCGCAGAACATTACGGAGATCCGAAAGAGTGGCTTTTGGGAGATGAATGGGATACGGTAATGAATTACGATGCGTTTATGGAGCCGATTACATGGTTTTTAACCGGTATGGAAAAACACAGTGACGAAGAAAGACAGGAACTATGGGGGAATGCAGACCATTTTGCGGAAACGATGAAGTATCATATGTCCAAAATGTTTACACCTTCAAGACTTGTTGCAATGAACGAATTGTCTAATCACGACCATTCCCGTTTCCTCACAAGAACGAACCATATGGTGGGAAGGGCGGCACAGCTGGGCGCGAAAGCGGCGGAAGAGTATGTGAGTAAGGCAGTCTTCAGAGTTGCCGTTACAATGCAGATGACTTGGATAGGCGCTCCGACGATTTACTATGGTGATGAGGCGGGCGTATGCGGGTTTACCGATCCGGATAACCGAAGAACATATCCGTGGGGGTTAGAAGATAAATTGCTGATTGCTTTCCATAAAGAAATGATACGGATTCACAAAAAATATGAGGCGTTCAAGAGCGGATCAATCTTATTACTGCATGGAGCGGAGCATATTTTGGCGTATGCCAGATTCAGCGACACGGAACAATTTGTTGTTGTGATAAATAACAGAAGTGAACGTGCGGAAATTGTTGTTCCGGTATGGCGTGCAGGCGTTCCGAAAGAGGGCAGAATGAGAAGGCTGATGTATACTTATGACGATGATTATACAACGGAATATGAAGAGTATATTGTGAAGAATGGGGAAATGGTAGTCAATATGGGAAAACATTCGGCGCTTGTGTTAAAGACGATGGAATTTTAAAAATAGGCGCTTATCCTTTTGGATTATGGTTAAAGTCAATATAATTTTTGTGTATGAAAAAAATGTAAAAAATTGGAAAAAAGTTATAGACAATATTTTCCGGTTATGTTAATATCAATCTAGAGCAAATTGGTATAGTTTTTACAGAAGTGTAGTAAATATCATCTGCTTTTTACCAAAATACATTTTAAAGTAAAATATTTATTTTAAATTATATATGTCTTTTTGACTATCTTTTTATATCTTCTTAAATGTCCGCA
>ERZ773217.315-NODE-315-length-47228-cov-5.535836_pt1 | contig 47228 bp, 40 predicted proteins | sample MGYA00580995_ERZ773217 | MGnify/ENA primary metagenome ERZ773217 (study PRJEB29015, sample SAMEA2737772) | human gut metagenome | biome: human gut; feature: human-associated habitat; material: faeces | place: China | collected 2012 ...
GCTGCGCTTGAGCGACGTGTCGGCGAAACACTTCATGTCGCCAACGATATATCCTCGCTCCCGCTACGGATACATCCGTTGCTCAAAATAATTATTTGTTTACAATCTATCAACAACATATATATTTTAGGATATATTAGCAAATAAAAAAGTATCTCAGAATCAAAAAAACTAAGATACTTCTTATTATCAAATAAAATTTGTAAACAAATAGTCTATTAACTATTTTAAGTTGCAGTATACTTTCATTTATACTTTAATAACTGTTATTGATGCACAAGGTTGTGTATCGGATAGCAGTATATCTCCATTAGATCTATTCACAAGGGAAAATGATTGATTATCCTTATTTACATTAACTAAAGCCATACCGTATATTTGACCTTGTATAGATTTTGGAACTGGATAGGTATATATAACACCTGTATTATTATTTTTTAAACCTATTCCTTCAATATCTATATAAGTGGTTCCCTCTATACTAAGCTCCCATTGAAATAGATAATATCCCTTTTTGGTTATTAAAATTTTACCACTCTCAAATAAATATTTAATTTCAGAAGGCGTTTTTGTTACAATATTATCAAATCTAATAATACTATTATTGTATATAATATTACTTCCAGAGGATTGAGTCAAAGTTAATTCTATTGCAACTGGTTTATTACACGTATTACAACAATTTTCATCTTCAACTGATTCATTACACATAATATAAAAGTTTTCATCATCAATTATTAACTTAGGAATTTTATTTAAATCATTTTTATTAAATTCTAAGCTAAAATTACTACTTAAAGATTCTAACATTATATTTAAAAAATACTCTCCATTTTCTAAATAGTTATAAACTAAAGGAGAAATATCTACTAAAACGTAACCTTTACAAATACTATTTTTATCTATTGTAATATTATAATAACTATAAATATTAAGCTTATTTAAATAATTATAGGTTATGGTACTATAATCTATACAACCACATATAATGCTTACATTTAAGCAGCTATTATAAGCACAAAATTTAAGATTGTTAACTGGTATGTATAAATACCAGTTAACATAATTACATTTATCAGAAATACTTAATGGAAAATTAAGTATAGTATATTTTGTACAATCACAATAATTAGCAATTTTTAGTTTATTTGAGTTGAAATAATTAGTATCTGAATTATTACTACTTACATAAGTAGACTTCATCGGAAATACTGATATAATACTCATAAGATCACCTTTAAATTATATGACCTATCAATTTATACCAATGTGAAAACTCTCATATATGCTTGTATTGATATATTATCATAATCTATAGTTATTCCTACAGCAGGAGTAGCAGTATCTACAGTATTATTATACAAAGAGAATGTTTGACCAGCAGTTGCTGATACTATAGCTGTTCCTGTAATGAATTCCTGATTTACTACAGGGGATACACTACTTCCTACAACAGTTGTAGTTCCTTGTCTTAGTTCAAACTTCAATTCATTTGCAACTCCATTTATACCTGCTACTGAAACTATCCAATCAAATAAATAAATTCCTGTAGCATTTACAGTAAATACACCAGCATTATTGGTTATTGCATCACTTGTAATAGTGCTTATTTGAGTATTATAAGCAACTACTGCTCCATTAGCTACATTTGTAGCACCTGAAAGACCTACTTCTAAGCCTGTTACATCTTGAACATATCTAGCAATACTAATATTGGCAACTATTCCAGCTCCATTAGCATCAAGTATATTATTTGCAAATATAGCTACTGCTCCAGTATCATTTCTTAATTTAAGAGTTGTTCCAACTTCAGCAGAAACTATTGCACTACCAGATAAAGTTCCTGTTTTAAAACTACTTGTAGACTTATAAAGATCTGTATTAGCTCCTGTTTCTGCTACTAAAGTAAATGTTGGTCCTGATGTTGAAAAAGCTGATTGTAAAACTATAAACCAGTCTACATAGTAATATCCAGCTTTAGTAAAAGTAAACTCAAATGTATCAGGATCATAAGTGACTGTAGCATCTGTTCCTGTAAGATAATCTAAATTAGTATTAAAATTTACATTGGCTCCAGAAGCTATAGTATAATCAGCCGTAGTAAATAGTGTTGAATCTGTTTGTCTTTGTACACCTACATATGACATATAATCACCTTCATAATATAATACAGATATATAACTAGCTATATATCTATATTATATTATGATAAAAAAAATAGTTTTGTGATATAAATAAACATATTTAGATATATTTAGATATAAATAATATAAATTTATTTTTAATAGTAAAACTTACGGTATGTAAATAAATTATCATAGTAAATCTACAAATATTTTAGCAAACTATAATGAATAATATATACTATTAAAAAATCGCATATAAAATGCGATTTTTAATTAATTATTGTTTAGTTGTATCTACTTCAACATTTAAAATATTTAAATTATCAAATTCATTTATATCAACTAATCCCTTTGCCTCTTTTTGATAAGATAATTTAACTTTATCTCCAACTTGAGTTAAAGGAAGCTCTGATGATACTTTAGACATTGCATTAAATATTCTTGAAGTATCAGTATCTATTGTTAAATAATAGAATGTATTACCATTTTGAACATCTTGATTTATTCTTGTTATAGTACCTTCTATAGTTTGCTGTGTTTCATCATTTTCAAGCTTTATAGAATTACCTTTTGATGCTAATGCTTCTCTATAGTTTCTTAAAGCTTCTTCTTTGTTTTCACCAAGACCTAATACACTATAATCTTCAACTGATACAAATGAAACCATTTTAACAAGACCTGCTTTATCCTTTAATGACATTACATATGTTGGTTTTCCAAGTATGTTATACATTACAGGGAAAGTAGCTTGATAGTTTTTCTCTTGTACTTTACCTTCAGCTGAAGTCATTGCTGCTGTTTCTGTAGCTCCAGGCTGTTTATAAAGCTTAGCTTCTTTAGTACGTGTATCAACTAACATAAATCCAATAGTTGATTCGTCTCCCCCTGCTGAAGTTATTCCAGTATACCAATATGCTTTTCCATCAGTTCCATATACTAAAGATGTACCTTCTGTTGCAACAAGTACTCCTTCTTCCGATATAACTGAGTTTAAGAATCCTTTAACATATAATCCCCAGTCATTTATCTGATCTACAACAAATGATTCAGGTTGTATTCTATCAATCCATTTTGGAGCATCTTTTATAGAATATCTTTTAGTTTCTCCAGTTGATGCATTAACAGTAGCTACTCCTATAGCATTTGCTCCACTATATCCTACTTTATGTTCATATAAAGTAGTTACCCAATATGGATTACCATCATCATCTATTTCAAATGTAAAATCTGTCATACCTGCATTTACAATTCCTTTTAAATACATATGTCTATGAAGGTCTTGTAAGAAGTATGCTTCTGGTTGATAAACTATTTTTACCGGCTTTTTATCTATCTCTTGAACTAATCTAACATCTTGAGGATTACTTGCCGATACCATTACATATCCATCAGTACCATCAAGTGATGTTATCCATTTTATTATATCTCTATGTACAAGTGGTGCAACCCAATATAATTCTCCATTTACATTTTGTATATGAAACTGTCCAAGTTTAGCTACACTTCCAAGGGCTGGATCTTCACCAATTTTTTTATCTCCAAGTCTCATAGCCATATCTTCGTCAACTAAACGAATATCTGATACACTTACAGGACTTACATCTTTTGTAAATTTACTTTCTTTAACTTCACCTATTAAGTTTCTGTATGCTTTTGCATGTAATATTGGTGATGAAGTTATAAATGGTGCTACTATATTAAAAATTACTAATACAATAGCTATTCCAAAATTATATTTTGCTAATTTAGATGTATGCTCGCCTCTATCTAGCATCATATCTAATATCCCAGCTATCCCAAAGAATATTATTAAAACTGAAATAAAAGATAAGAAATCTAGTCTTAATACTGGCAATTTAATAAAAGCATATATAGCTACTATAATAGCTGCTACTGCATAGCTCTGTATGAATCTTTTCATTTTGTACTCCTTTCACCCACAATTAGTTATTATTACTATTATATACATATTTTGTAAAAAAATAAACACCCCTTAAGTATTTAAGAGGTGTTTATTTTAGATTTTTACAACGTCTCCAATATTATGAACTTTATCCTTTTCATAATAATTAGATAGTAATCCTTCATATTCTAACTCTAACTCATTTAAGTCATAAAAATCATTTGGCCTAACTTGATGAGGCTCTTTATCTAATATATTTATCTCACTTCTTTTTAGCATATCTGCCACAAAGTGAGAACATACATATTTATAGTCTTTTTTTCTAGGTTTATTTACAGATAAGTATACAAGAGCTTTTACATCATATACATATTGTTTTCTATTAATACTAACATTATCTATATTCTCTTTTAACTTTTCATACTGTCTTTCTGTTACCATTAATGAGTACACTCTACACATAGTATTAGTTCTTATAGCGTATAACCCTTCATTTATATTTTCTTCTACAAATCCTGCAAATATTGGTGTTTTAGGATTTAATCTTCCAAAAGAATACATAGGCCTTAAATATTCATTTAAAGCTATAGATACATGTGCGTATGGGGTTTTACTTATATTTCTAATTAAGCAAGATAAAAGCGTACCTGTAAATGTAGTAACTATATATATCTTCTTCATAGTCTTCCCCCTCTTTGATTTTTAGTACAACTAATTTAGTATATCATATTATATATAAAATTACAACCTATTTATTTATGTTGTATTTATTCATAAATTAAATAGATTATTAATTTCTATTTGTAAGTCTATAATTATGATATTATTTTTTATTTTAATATTTTCTAAACCATTATATATTTATACTGACTTTCTATTATAATAATGTTACCGTTTGTTGTAAATGGTATTTATTTCCTAAAATATTATTTCCTTTTTCATTTTACAGTCATATTTTTTTAAAATTTGTACAATAATCTTAAATATAGTGTTTGTTAACTATTTTCTTATTAATATAGAGTAATTATGTCTTTATTTTTTATTAATCTTAGATTAAAATTAATAATATGTATTATAGTACCCTTTATGTACTATATAGAAATTTAATAAATTGAGAGGTATTATATAATGTCAAATGAAACTAATTCATCTAACTTTATAAAAAACATTGTTATAAATGATTTAGAAACAGGAAAACATGATAGCATTATAACTCGTTTTCCACCTGAACCAAATGGTTACTTACATATCGGACATGCCAAAAGTATATGCTTAAATTTTGGACTTGCGAAAGAATTTAACGGAAAAGTTAATTTAAGATTTGATGATACAAACCCATTAAAAGAAGATGTAGAATACGTAAATTCTATAAAAGAAGATGTTAAATGGTTAGGATTTGACTGGGATAACCTATACTTTGCATCTGAATACTTTGAAGAAATGTACAATAGAGCTGTTCTTTTAATAAAAAAAGGTAAAGCTTATGTATGTGACTTAACTTCTGAAGAAATGAGAGAATATCGTGGTACTTTAACTGAACCAGGTAAAGAAAGTCCTTACAGAAATAGATCTGTTGAAGAAAACTTAGAACTATTTGAAAAAATGAAAAACGGAGAATTTAAAGATGGAGAAAAAGTACTTAGAGCTAAAATAGATATGTCTTCTCCTAATATAAACTTTAGAGACCCTGTAATATATAGAATCGCTCATTCTACTCATCACAATACTGGAGATAAGTGGTGTATATACCCAATGTATGCATTTGCTCATCCACTAGAAGATGCTATAGAAAAAATAACTCACTCTATATGTACATTAGAGTTTGAAGACCAAAGACCTTTATATGATTGGGTTGTTAGAGAGTGTGAAATGGAAGCTACTCCAAGACAAATAGAGTTTGCTAGACTTAACCTTACAAACACTGTTATGAGTAAGAGAAAATTAAAGCAACTTGTTGATGAAGGTGTTACTGATGGATGGGATGACCCTCGTATGCCTACTATATCAGGATTTAGACGTAGAGGATATACTGCTGATGCTATACGTAAATTCTGTTCAGAAATTGGTGTATCTAAAGCTGATTCAAAAGTTGATAGTCAAATGCTTGATTTCTTCGTAAGAGAAGATTTACAAGCTAAAGCTCCTCTTGCTATGGGTATTTTAAATCCACTTAAGTTAGTTATAACTAACTACCCAGAAGGTCAAACAGAAATGATTGAGCTTGAAAATAATGCAAAAGACGAAACTAAAGGAACTAGATTAGTACCATTTGGTAGAGAATTATATATCGAACAAGAAGACTTTATGGAAGAACCTGTTAAGAAATACTTCAGATTATTCCCAGGAAATGAAGTTCGTTTAAAGGGAGCTTACTTTGTTAAGTGTACTGATGTTATAAAAGATGAAAACGGAAATGTAGTTGAAGTACATTGTACTTACGACCCAGAAACTAAGAGTGGTTCAGGATTTACAGGACGTAAAGTAAAATCTACTATACACTGGGTAGAAGCAAATACTGCTATTCCTTGTGAATTTAGATTATATGAGCCATTAATACTTGATGATGCTCCAGAAAATGAAGGAAAGCACTTCTTAGAGCAAATAAATCCAAACTCTATGGAAATATTACAAGGATTTGCTGAACCTACTCAAATAAAGGATGCAAAACCATTAGATAAGTTCCAATTTGTAAGAAATGGATTCTTCTCTGTTGATACAAAATATACTACAGATGATAAATTAGTATTTAATAGAGTTGTACCATTAAAGAGCTCTTTCAAACCTGGAAAATAATATTTAATATATAAAAACCTACTAATTAATATTTTAGTAGGTTTTTTCTTTTATTTAATTTAACTATAATCCACACCTAATATTTCTAATCCACCTTCTATACATTTTATATCTAATGGAAAATCTGGACCCTTTTCACCATCAATATCTGTAGTTAATCCATCCTCACATTCAATATATATTTCCTTAGTTTTAAAGTATAATATATCATCCTCATTTAAATTATCTAAATGTTCTCCCTTTAATACATTTATAAATACTGGTATAGATTTTGGAATTGGCATATCTTTAAAAATAATTACATCTAAATATCCATCATCTAGTTTTGCTTTATATGCTAAATTTAAATTACCTGCAGTTTTTCCATTAAAAACTAACATAAGATACATATTTCCTTTATACTCTACTTCATCAGATTTTACTTTTATATTAAACGCTCTAAGATGAAGCGTTTCCTCTATCCCAGCTATATAATATGCTACTTTTCCCATATAGTTTTTAAAATCAGGATTTATTTTTTGAGATACATCCGTAAACATACCTGCACTTGCTACATTTATAAAATACTTATCATTTATTTTTCCTATATCAAAATTTCTTGGATTAGAATTTATAATATTATCTACTGCTTTTTTTATATCAAATTCTAATCCAAGAGAGTGCGCAAAATCATTAGCTGTACCAACAGGAAGTATTCCAACTGGTAGGTTTATATTTAAATTTTTCATAGCATTTATTATTATATCTATTGTTCCATCTCCACCTGCTATTATTAAATGCTCATATGTATCATCTATATCTAAAAAGGCTTTATCTATACACTCATTTTTGTCTATTCTATATGGTATAAGTGTAATGTTATTTTTTTGATATATACTTATTATAAAATCTAAACTATTTACTATGGATTTTTCACCTGAATTTGGGTTGTATATAAGTTTTGCTTTTCTCATGAAACCTCCTTAAAACTTAACCTTTATGATATATATTAGATGTATAAAAGGATATACCTTTATTTTAGTATATCCTTTATTTTATTAATAACCAAGATTTTCATTTAAAAATATTACATGAATTCTATTTGCAGCTCTTTGTCTTTTTATAACTGTATACTCACAGCATATTCTATCTGTACTACTACAATCCATACAATATCCTTTTATTTTACATGGTGTATTAGTATCTAGTCTTTTAGCATTAGCAGGAGCACACATACTTTTATTACGCTCTACAGCTTCATTGATATTTTTTACTATTTTATTAACTCCAACTACTACTATAACTTTGTCTGGTCCATAAAGCATGGCTGCTACCCTATTTCCATTTCCATCTACATTATATAATTCTCCATCTTCTGTTATAGCATTAGTACTAGTAAAGAATACATCTGCACTAAAAGTCTTTCTGTATAACTCTTTTAAACCATCCTTAGTTAGATTTTCTTCATATCTATCTAGAAAATTAAATCTTTTACTTCTTAAATAATCTATAACACCTGCTTCAAATAATGTCATAGATCCTCCACAACTAACAGTATCCCCTTCATTTGTAAGTTCATCTATTATTTTAATAAGTTCATCTTTATTATTTGCAAGATAACCCTTCATATTATTATTTTCTAATGATTTTATTGTATTTTTTATTTTAGTTTCATTTACCCAAGCTACATACTTATCCATAAATATTCTCCCACCTTAACATATTTTCATATTATTATAATATCATATCATTTCAATTAATTTGACTTTTTTCGTTCAGGTTTTTTTATACTAAGTAGTCTATCTAAATATGTTGACTTTAATTGTTCATTAGCTAAGGCTCTTTTAGCTGGTTCTAAACTTAATATACTAGATAAAACTGCACCCATAGCTCTATGGCTAGTTAAAGCTTCATTATCAAATATAAGATTTTGTAGCTGACCTTTTTCAATAGCCATTAATACTGCTCTATGAACAGAATTTGCTGGTGTTATTATTTTTTCCTTACGTTTTCTAAGTGTAATGCTTTTTTTATGGCAATTTCTAACGCACACTCCACACCCTAAACATCTATCCTCATCGATTTTTACAACTTCTTTGTTATTTTCAACTGATTTACTTATAGCATCTATTGGACAAATCTTTATACACTTACCACAGTTTATACAAGAATCATAGTTTATCTGAGGTATAAAACTAGTTGTCTGAACCGGATTCATATTTCCAAATCGTTTTGCTGCTACTAACGCTTCACAACAACATCCGCAACAATTACATATAAATGTTACTCCACTTCTTACATTTTCTCCACATTGAACTAAGTTGTGTTCATAAGCCTGATGAAGAAGCTCTTTACACTCCGATGCATCTACTCTTCTTGCAAAATTGTTATTTATTAAAGAGTTTGCTGTATTGTTAAAAGTCATACATATATCCATAGGAGCATCACATGATTTTCCTACGTGACTCATTCTATGTCTACAGTAACACATACTTATACCGATATGTTTTGATTCTTCTATTATATGCGTTGCTCTTTCATAGTCTAGTATTGTAACTTCATTTTCATTAGTTAATACTTCTTCTTGAACATATACTCTTCCTAGCTTAGTATCTGTTGAATAGAATAGTTCTTTTATAAAATCTTCTTCTTCATTTATATATTGATAATAAAGCTCTGCTAAAAGTTTTTGATCTATGTCCTGTCTAGTTCTCATCATTGAAAACTCAAAAAAACCAGCCATTGGAGGAGGTAATATGTATTTTTTCCCCTTATTATCTTCTAAATCAAGTATCAAAGCTTTTTTAGCTAAATTATCTAATATTTTATATGCTTCACTTTGACTTACATTCCAAATATTTGCTGCAGTTTTTAACCTAAAAGCTTTTATAGGAAGCTTAGCTACTAACCTTGCTTCTTCTTCTGTAAATAATATACTTAAAATTTGATACAAAGTTTTCGAAGGAGGAGCTCCTTGTGGAAATTTATTTATTCTTTCTTCTAGGCTTTTATAAGCATTTTTAGCCGTTATATGCGCCATAATATACACCTCCTATTTTTATTAAAATTATGTACATATAACTATTTATTTATAACAAAAAAAGACATCAAATATTTATGATGCCCTTATTATAATATTTTTAATTACTTATTTATAGAACTTATTTTATTTGTAGAATAGATAGTTAATTCTCCATCATCGTTAATCAACATAATTCCGTTTCTTACAAACTCTAAATTTCCTTTTATCTTTTCATTAATGCAACTTGCAAATTTCTGTTCTGTAACATATATGTCATTTACGGCATTTACACAATCTTTATTTAATTTAACATCATCTACAACTTCTCCATAATCTTTTAAGATATCTATAGATTCAATAACTTCAGTAGTTTCTATCCCTGATATATTTGACACAATATCATGTTTAATATCTTTTATATTGTTTATATATTCGCTTCCTTGCTTTGTAACTACTGAAATAGTATCTTCTTCATTAATTATATTATTTACAATTATTTTTGTTGTTTTTAAAATATCATTTAATGGTTTTATATATTCCTCTTTATATTTTAATACACTATTATCATAGGCAACATTTATTGAGTTTACAAATTCATCTTTTTCTATATTAATATTATTAATTACCTTATTTTCTATATTTTCATTTTCAATATTAGCTAATATATTTTTAGCCTCATTAGGAATTATAGTAAATGTTTCTAAACTTACTTTAAGCGGTTCAAATGTTCCATCATCTAATACAACTCCTATAAACCCATCCCCTGTTGGATCCATTCTTAAAGGCTTATCTTTTATTTCTTCATTACTTAAATAATTATTCATAGGTCCTATAATCATTAATTCTACAGTCTTTGGCTTTATTATTTGTTGATTTATATCTATATTTTTTATAACATTATCTACATAAGTAGGATTTACATCTATAACTGATGTTGATTTATTTGGATTTAATTCCTTTACAACCTTTGTTTTTGATTGATTTGTAACTACATTGCAATTTTTTGTACTAATATTAGACAGTACACCTATTTTATTAGTTTTTATAGGTCTTGAAACTTCAACCTCTTCACAATTAGAAGTTAATACTTTTTTCTTTTCTAATTTTACATCTTTTACCACATTCTTTTTTTCACTTGTTATATTTTCTACTACGCTTTTTTTATTTTTATCTAACTCTATATTTTCTAATGATTTTTTAGTATTTACATCTAAATCTGTATTATATTTTAGAACCTCTTCACTTTTTATATTTTCTATACTATTTATTTGGTTGTCATTTTTTATTGCATAATAATTTATGTTTTTTATATCTTTATAATTTCGTCTTATGTAATCCTCAATATTTTTGTCTTTTAGTTTATTTGAAAAAGCTCTAGAATATCCAGTATTAGGATCATATCTATAGTTATTTTCTTCATCTATAGTACTATCTTGTATCTCTTTTATTAATAATTTCTTAAAATTAGGATTGTCATTGTTATTTAATATCTTAACTTTAGTTATATTATCCATTGATATTGCTACGTTATCATTCATTATTATGTTCTTTTTAATTGCTAAGTTGCTATTATTCTCTTTATTTATTTGTATTTTATTAGTGTATCCATCTGTAGTTGTAATTTCTAAATCAACAGAAATTTTCTCCTTATTTGAAGATATATCTACTAATTCTTTAATAGTATTAAGTATCTTTTCTATTGATCTATTATTGTAATTTCTCTGCATTTATACACACTCCTTTACAACTAACTTTTATAGCTAAAATTATCCTCATTATATATATGTTTATTAATGATATTTTATTACATAAATATAAGGCTCATTTTTTAATGAGCCTTATACCTACATATTATCATTATGCTTCACAGTTTGATGTAAACCCTCCATTAGTAGCTACTAATGTGTTAGGTGTTGTATAAACTGCAACTTCATCTTTAACTACTACGTATAATTTTTCAGTTACTAAAAGTGATGCAAATATATTAGCTGTAAATTCATATTCGCCTGCACTTTCGTTTAATTCTATAGTAGATTTAGGTGCTACACATGGTACTGATACACAAACATCAAACATTGATCTTAAATTTACTTTCCTTCTATCATCTGGTAAACATACTTGACCAAAGAAATCAACATCTTTAAATCCTAATCCCATCACACTATCAGTTAAGCCATCTACAAGATATTGAGCTCTAAAAGGTATACATCCTGCAGTACCATCTACTATAATATACAAATTACAAGAATCTGGAGTTATATCTGCTTGACATATTTTTCTAGCCCTACCATTTTCACAACAACCAGTTCCTTCACCACAAGTTGTACTTCCACTATATTCAGTATATATATTTTCACATCCAGAAGTTCTACATGCTGAACATGGATCACTTACTAGTGTTATAGTCTGATTAAGACCTATTTCAGTTGGTATCTCTGCCGCATCTATTCCTAGGCAATCATATTTCAAAGTTATAGTTTTTATACATATATCTTTTCCTATTAAATTAGCTCTATCATTAGTACCTGCCCATATTATTTCAAATGTTTTATCTTTAGCACATCTTGTTTGTTCATTATCTAAATGTACATAGTCATATATTCTATCTATTAATGCAGGTATGCATTTTGCTTCTCTTATATCTGGATATCTAATAGTTTTTGGTTTGCAACATTGTTCTTTACATTGGCTTTCATTTTTTACAACCGTTGGGCCATCTTTGCATGTGCAGCATAAATTGTCTGGTTTACAAGGTTTATTGTATCTCGCCTCAGACTCTTTAACTTCTTCTATATCTTTATTGTCTTTTATTTCACTCATGCCTTCTATCCTCTCCTGTATTTATTTTGAAAAGATTATATTCTCTTCTTAATAAAATATATGATTTTATAAGATACATGTTACTAATTTAGATTCTCTATTTAATAATTTTTACTAATATATGTATAAATTTGCATATTTTAATATAAATATTAGTATAAAGATTTTTAGGAGGATAGTTATGTCTTTTATAGATAAAACAAATATAGTAATAAAAAAAAATAACAACGACTTATATTACTTTGACATAGATAAAGATATAGTATTAACTAAAATAAATAATAAAAATGATATTTTACTATCTAAAATTTTATTTACTGAGGACTATTCCTTTGTAGATATATGGCTAGATACAAATGAAAAAGACAATATCTATGGAATCATCAATGATAAAAAAGGAAAAATATTAAACTTAAATATAGAAGAAGATAATATCGATAAACATACTATGATAAAATATGATTATAAAAACTTTATAGTAAAGTTTCCATATACAAAACACATATCTAATATAAAACATACTATATATTACTCAATAAACAAAAGTATACCTCTTTTAGCAAATCTAATTCATATATATGAAGATGATAATATTTATGTAAAAAATACAATAGATTTTATAGACTATAATATTCTTAGTAACTTCGTTGTAGCCTACTCAAATAACAGACCTATTATATTTTACTTTAAGCTAGTCGATAAATTTGAAGAATTATTTGTATCTACCTTTGATTTAAATTCTCGTTCTTGGTCTAAGCCTATTCAAATTACTAAATCAAATAAGAATAAAATATATTTATCTGTTTTACAAGATGAAAACAGTAACTATCATATAGTATTTTCAGAAAACCACGATAACAAATATTATTGCAAATATGTCAATATCAGTTTAGAAAATAATTTTTTGAAAATAAATCAAGAGTCTATTATAAGTAAAGATGTTATGTGCTTATTTCCAAGTATAATAAAAGAAAATTCTACTATATATATACAGTGGGTTGAATACTTTGATTTGTACATTTGTAAATCATGTGATTATGGAATGAATTGGAGCAAACCTATAATGGATAAAAATATATCTAATCAACCATTTATAAGATATCAATACATTTCTGATAATATAACTTCAATATTTGCACCTAAAAACAATTTAAGTTTAAATTCTTTACCTATAAAATGAGGAGTATCTTATAAGATACTCCTCATTTTATAGATAAAGATTCTAAAATTTTTATTAGTTCATATTTTTATTGTTATTTTTAGATTCTATTTGAGCTTTAATAAGCTCTGATTGTCTTTTTAATTCATCTATTTTATATCTTATGGCATTTAACTTTGCTTCCATTGAATTTCTAGCCTTTTCTGTTTCAGCATTTCTCATACCTTCTTCAGTTTGTTCATACATCATCTCTAATGCATTTATCTTTTCATTTATTTTATCATATACCATTTGAGGATTATTATATAATGTTTCCCTTTTCTTATCTATCATAGATAATACTTTAAAATAAATAAATGTGATTATTATATTTACTATAATCTCAAATATGTCTGTGCTCATCCTATTAGTTATAGCTGTTACTCCTATAAACACAATTAAGTTGAATAAAAATAAGTTATTTAATATTTTTCTATTTTCAGTATGCTTTCCTTCTTCTTTATATTTCATAAATCTATAAGGTATAGATATTGTTAATATAGGCGCCAAAAATATTATCTTCATGTCTATAAGAGCGTATACAATACTTAGCATAGTAACTAAAGTCGTAGCTTTGCTCATTAAGTCTACTCGTCTCATATTATTCTCCTTAGTTTTTAAATATAAAAATTCTTTTTAATATAAAATGATATTATATATTTTATCATACCTTATAAATAAAATATATATTTTTATATCAAATTTTAATTTATAAGATGTACCATTATAGAAATATAAAAATCATTGATAAATATATATCAATTCAGTTTGTACACAAATATTTGTCCTAAAACATATAATAAAATATATATTAGTGATGGTATTTTTAGCCTATTAAACAACCTTTTTAATCTAGACTTTGATAGTATTTTGTATCTCTTGCGTATACAAATGATAATATTATGAGATTAATTTAATTTATAGGAGGTAGGCATTTATGAAATGTTGTATGTGTGGATTTGAATTAGAATATAATTATTGTCATTTAGTTGATAGAGGTCTAGTATTTTGTTCTATTGAATGTTTGAAGGAAAACTATGATGAAAAATATGAAGGAACATTACCGGTAGAAAAACCTAAAATGACATTTGGAGATGCTATAACTAAATTAAAGGAAGGATATAAGGTAAGAAAAGTAGACTGGGATGAAAGTCATTATATTTATATGGATGAAGAAGGATATGTTAGAAGAAGAGATGGTACTAAGTATTTTATTAAGTTAAATAATGATGTATGGGAAGAATTCAAATAAAACAAAATACACCTTTTAAATATACAGATCTGCTTAATAAATAAGCCTATCATATATTCAAAAGGTGTATTTATCTTTTAATTTAATCTTAGAATATTAATTTAATAACATAAAAAATAGGATAGCTACTTAAACCATTCTATAAATTATAAGTATTTAGTTTTCATTTCTTATATTATAAGATACCTGATCATTTAGTATATAAATATATACTTCCTCTTTATCAAAGTCCATAACAGCTATAGCGAAATTAGTTTCTAGACCATTATTTACTAAGAGCTCTTTTAACGCTTTAGCAGAATTTAAACATTGATAAATATATTTATTCCATTCATCTATATTTCCATTTTCTGCAACATATTCATCCATATGAAGCTCCAATATTAAAGTTTTTCCATCTTCTGATTTAATAATATTATGTCTTTGACCATAAAAACTATTATCTATAACTGGTTTTAATAATTTATATGCTTCATCGATTTCTTTATTTTCACTTATTTCTTTAGTATATAATTCATTTAAATCTTCATCTACTTGTTTTTGCTGTACTTGTGGTTCTTGATATTCAACGTATTCATTTTTGCAACCGGTTAATATACTTAAACTTAATAAACCACTTGTAATTAACGATATTAATTTCTTATGCATTGCCTATCCCCCTAACGATGAATTAATTACAGGGTATAGTATGATATATAGCTTGTGTAAAGTTACTTGTATACAGCGATAGTCTGTTATCTAAGAATTCCCGTTATGTAGACTTGACTAACTAATTTAAGTTATAAATCAGATAATAATTTATCAATTGCGTATTTTAAAATAATAAAAAATACACCTCCTAAATATATGAAAAAGTCACTCACTCAAAAATGAGTATTATCATATATTCAAAAGGTGTATTTATATTTTAATTTACTTATATAATATTAATTATGCATTTTGAACATCATACATTTTCTTTAATTGAGCTTGTATATCTTTGTTTTCAAGATATTCTTCTAAAGTAGTCTTTCTGTCCATTATTCCACCTGGAGTTATTTCTATTATTCTGTTAGCAAGAGTTTGTATCATCTCTTGGTCATGAGAGTTGAATAATAATACTCCTGGGAATTTCTCTAAACCTTTGTTTACAGAAGTTATAGATTCTAGGTCTAAGTGGTTAGTTGGGTCATCTAAAACTAATACGTTAGCATTTGATAACATAAGTTTTGATAACATACATCTAACCTTTTCTCCTCCAGATAAAACTTGAGCTTGTTTTAAAGCTTCTTCACCAGAGAATAACATTCTTCCTAAGAATCCTCTTATGAAACTTTCACTCTTTTCTTCAGAGTATTGTCTTAACCAGTCAACTAATGAGTATTCTACACCATCGAAGTATTGGTTGTGGTTTTTAGGAAGATAACTTTGAGAAGTTGTAACTCCCCACTTGAATGTACCACTATCAGCAGTATCTTCTCCCATTAATATGTTGAATAAAGTAGTTATAGCTATTTCGTCTCCCATAAATGCTACTTTATCTTCTCTATCTAATCTGAATGATACGTTATCTAAAACTTTAACTCCATCTACAGTTTTAGTTAATCCTTCAACCTCTAAAACTTCATTTCCTATTTCTCTTTCAGGAGTGAATCCAACATATGGATATCTTCTTCTAGATGGTTGTATTTCTTCAACTTGTATTTTTTCTAATTGTTTCTTTCTAGATGTTGCTTGCTTAGCTTTTGATGCATTTGAGCTGAATCTTGCGATGAACTCTTTTAATTGAGCTATTTTTTCCTCAGCTTTTTTATTTTGGTCTTTAGCAAGTTGTAATGCTAATTGGCTTGACTCATACCAGAAGTCGTAGTTACCAACGTACATTTGTATCTTACCAAAGTCAACGTCAACTATGTTTGTACATATTTGGTTTAAGAAGTGTCTATCGTGTGATACAACTATTACTATAGAATCTTCTAAATCCATTATGAAGTTATTTAACCAATTTATTGATTGGAAGTCTAAGTGGTTTGTAGGTTCGTCCATTATTAGTATTTCAGGTTTACCAAATAATGCTTGAGCAAGTAATACTTTAACCTTTTCTCCACCTGTTAATTCTTTCATTTGCTTGTAATGTAAATCTTTAGTTATACCAAGACCCATTAATAATCTTTCTGCATTAGTTTCTGCATCCCATCCATCAAGTTCAGCAAACTCGCCTTCAAGTTCAGCGGCTTTTATACCATCTTCTTCAGAGAAATCTGGCTTCATGTATAATGCATCTTTTTCTTGCATTATTTGATATAGTCTTTCATGTCCCATTATAACAACATTTAAAACTGTTTCTTCTTCATATTTGAAGTGGTCCTGTCTTAAAACTGACATTCTTTCTTTTTCTGTTATAGATACACTACCTGTGTTTGCTTCTATATCACCAGCTAATATCTTTAGGAAAGTTGATTTTCCTGCACCATTAGCACCTATTATCCCGTAACAATTACCTTTAGTGAATTTTAAGTTAACATCTTTGAATAACTCTTTATCACCAAATCTAAGTCCAACATTAGTAACTTGTAGCATTTGATTATTTCCTTTCTTTATTACGTATTTTTTATTACACAATACTTTATATAATATATTATTTTTTTACATTAGTCAACTAATCTAAGACCTTAATAATACTATATTTTAGCAAAATTTATATATAAAATTTACTTTGTGTAAACGACGTGTTAAGAAGTATTTCGTATCACCAACGATATATCATTTCTACCATTTCGGATACATCCATTGCTCAAAATAATTGTTAGATTATAAGTTCTTAACAATAAGTATATTAATCTATAAAGAGCTACCTTAATATAAATTTTATTTTTTATTTATATAAGATAGCTCTAAAAAAAATTTATTTATTAGTTATATATTAATGAAACTTTTATTTTTTCTCCTAAGTCTTCTTTTAAATATAAAGAGAATATTGCTTCATATGAGTCATCACTCTTATCTTGTATAGCATTTAATACTTCATTTAAATATGCTATATCATATACTGAACTCATTTCAACTAATATCATTAACTTTTTACCAGTTAATTCATCACTAGTTTTTATAGCACTCTCTTCAAGTTTGTTTGCTATTTCTTCTACACTATTGTTTTTGTCAAACTCACCATATGAGTATTTTATACCCATATCACTAGCTAGTCCTTCTTTTATATCTGTTAAATCTATGCTTATAGTACATTCATCAGATATTGAGTCTATTATCATATCTATTATATTTAATAAAGAATCTGTGTTATCATTATTTATCTTTATTTCTCTATTTATTTTTATTTCATTTTTATTTTCTTTTTCACTTAAATCAAGTCCAACTGATAATACTCTTCTTTCATCAGCCATATATCCTATTGCATTAACTATTTGAAGAGCTTGCTTGTCTTCACTATTGTAAGTTAAAAGTAATATATCAACTCCATCAAGTAATGCTCTTACATAGTCTTTATCTACATCTTTGTTGATATTTATTTTTTCTGTATCTATTTTTTCTACTATTTTACTTTCAACTTCTTCTAGTTTTTTTATACCGTCATTTCCTATACCTATTAATTTTGTATTTTTTACTTCTTCCATTTTATCTCCTAACTATTAACTAAAGGATATATTAATTTAATATATCCTTTAATAATTTTGAATATTTATTATTTAAAAATCTTAATAAAGGAACACCTATTATAGTTATTACCACAAATTGTCCAAATCCTACCTGTAAAATAGAAAGAATTAATGGCAATTTAAATAATCCATGTAGCATTACTCCACCTATTATTATAGCATTTACTATAGTTGGCCACAATGATGCTATTATTAAGTATCCTTTTTTACCTTTCATATATTTCCCTGTTAAGTATACTAAATACACACTTATAAATGTAGCTAATGTTCCAAGTATAATATCAGGTACTCCATAAGGACCTATTACATTTGCTAAAAAACAACCTATTGTAAGTGATAGTATATATTCTTTTCCAAATAACGGAAGTAAAGTCATTACCTCTGATATTCTAAATTGTATTGGTCCATAGCTTATAGACCCCAGTACTAATGTTATTGTTGCATATAAGGCTGCAACTACACCTATTCTAGTTATTTTTTTTGTTTTTGATGTCATATTTTTCCCCCTAAAATGTAATTAAGCCTATTTAGGTAAAATTTCTGTATTGATATAACATCACTGCCACTTCAGTCATATCCGTTACTACACTCATAACTATGTTTTAAAATAAAATAAACCATAGTTATAAGCTACGGTTTTTTTAACAAAAATTAAGCATAATAAAATGCTGTTCACCGTAGTTTTATTTATAGAAAGGAGGCTTCCGAACTGTCTTATTAATTTTATTTAAATATTATATATTATATAAACTTAAATTTCAAATTTATTTTTAGTAACATATCTCTAAATTTATTCATATTATAAAATAACAATATTTTGTTGGTGGGGGTAAAATGCCTAAAAATAAATTTCTCAGTAAAAGAATGTGTGATATAAAAAGTACATGTAAAGAAATTGGCAATCAATACATATTTCTAGTAACAATAGTCGCTGCTATAATAGCTCAAGAAATAGATGACAATGATGATTTAGATAACTTAGCTGGTTTTTTTATTGTACTAGGTGAGCAACTGGCATTTGCTTCATCAATTAGAGACACTTGTGAAGCAAATGCTGGTGAAGAACCTCAAAATGTTATCAATCCTGAATTATCTATAGATAAAGATTTATATAAGTCTAAAGCACCTAAGAAAAAAATAGTTAAAAAAGTTAAAAGAAAGGTTAAAAAAAGCTCTAGCAGATAAACTACTAGAGCTTCTTTTTAATATCTATGATTTTCTGAATCTTGTGGGTTTACAAATCTGTGTTTTCTATTCATTGTTTCTTTGCTATATTTTGCTTCATCTTGAGCTGCCATTTTTGCATTTACTTCTGTGTTATTAGCTCCATTTACTCCTAATTCTCTTGCAAACTCCACTTTTTCTTTTTTATAATCATACATCTTTTCAGTACTTGGTCTTTTCTTATGAGTCATAATGCCACATCCTTTTGGTTTTATTTCTAAATTTATTATTTCACAGTTTTGCTTTTTAATTCTTATAAAATTTTTAGTTACCATGAATATCTTTAAGTTTATCTTTATCTAATCGAGCATCCTTTTTACCATATGCACATTTGCTAAATATTTTTTCAGCTTCAATTAAGTCAAGTCCTAGTATTGTCATATTCTCAGGTCTAGCTTCTCCTAATCCATCTTTATATAATCCATATAAATAACAAACTGCTTGCGGTAAAAATCCAAGTAATCTTGCTCCTATACTATCTGCTGCTACTGGGTCTGTTGATGCTATTACAAGGCCAGGTGTATCAACTGCCATACCATCACTAGGTCCAGTTCCTATCATTGCCTTGTCTAAGCTAATAATTGATAAGTCTATTGGAACTTTTTTTGCAAAGCATCTTATAAAACCATGTAAATCTTCATGAATTCCAGTTTGCTTTTTGGGGTATCCATGGATACTTGCAGGAGGGTAACCCATAGCTATATTTTTAATGGCTGCAGTTACTGTAGCTTCTTCATGGTATTTTAATTGAGTAAATGAAATTATAACATCAGCATCCTTTATAACTTCATTTATAGGAGTAGATTTTATTATTTCATGATTTAATTCTAAATCTATAAATGGTCCATAATTCATATCTACAAATTCTAAATTTTCTTCTTCTATTATTTTGTCATATCCAACACTTTTCATAACATCAGGAGTTTTAGCTCCTCCTGACCCAGTTGCTATAACTATTTTTGATGGTTCTTTTGTTTTTATGTATTGTATAAGCTTTTTCAAAGTTTTAGGACCTACAACTACACCATCTTTAGGTGATTTATCTTTTACCCAGTTAGGAGTTATTATTACTTTATCTCCTTTTTGTATAATTTTATCCATAGGAAGTAAATCTAGGGCTTTTTCTAATGAGCTACCTTCACTCATTGCTTTTGTTATAGCTACTATTGGATCTTTTACTTTACGATTTCTTATCATATTTTCACCTCTTTAAATAAAGTATTTGCATTTTTAGTAAAAAAAAATCCTCTTATTTAAGAGGACTTTAATCAATTTATTTATCAAAATTATTTAATATCTTTATAGCAAAATAAATTATACCCGTAACTAAAAATACACCACACATTCCAGTAGCCATTAATTTTAATCCCTCAATCATAATATATCCCCCTTAAGATAATAGTCCAAGTATAAGGCCACCAGCTATAACAGACGCTATTTGACCTGATACATTAGCACTTACTGAATACATTAATATAAAATTTTGAGGGTCTTCCTTTGTAGCTAATCTTTGAACTACTCTAGCTGACATTGGAAATGCAGATATACCAGCTGCTCCAATCATTGGATTTATCTTTTCTTTTTTAAATATATTTATAATTTTTACAAATAATACTCCACCTATTGTATCAAATATAAATGCTATAAGTCCCATACACATTATAAGTAACGTAGATGTTTTTAGAAAATCATCACCCTTCATAGTTGATGCTATAGATAGACCTAGTAATATTGTACAAATATTTACAAGTTCATTTTGAGCAGATTTAGATAATCCATCTACAACACCTGATTCTTTCATTAGGTTACCAAACATTAAAAATCCAATAAGAGGTATTGATTGTGGTGCTATTATCCCTGCTATTACTGTAACTACTATAGGAAATAATATTTTAGTTCTTTTAGATACTTTACCTTGAGTATAACTCATTCTTATCATTCTTTCTTCCTTTGTTGTAACAAGTTTTATAGCAAATGGCTGAATGATAGGCACTAGTGCCATATAAGAATATGCTGCTACAGATATTGGTCCAAGTAAATTCTTGGCAAGTTGAGATGCTACAAATATAGAAGTCGGCCCATCAGCTGCCCCTATTATTCCTATAGATGCAGCTTCTTTTAAATCAAATCCAAATATTAAAGCTACTATTATAGTTAAAAATATTCCAAGTTGAGCTGCTGCTCCTAAAAATATTGTAAATGGCTTTTGAAGTAGTGGTTCAAAATCAATCATTGAACCTATTCCTATAAATATTAAAAGTGGAAATAGTTCCGTTGCTATTCCTTGTGAAAATAGTAAATCTAATATACCAACTACCTTACTATCTCCAAACAATTGAGTTATAGCTCCTGACAATGGTAAATTAGCCATTATTACTCCAAACCCCATAGGAAGTAACAGAGTTGGTTCAAATTTTTTGTATATAGCTAAGTAAATTAGTATGCATCCAATTACTATCATAATTATATCTTTAATAGATATTGCACTTATTCCTGACAGCAAACTATCCATATCCCCACCCCTTTTACTATATGTAATTATAATATATTCTAAAGTTTTTTAATTGCTACAATCTATAAACTTCTGTTGTTCTATACTATTATAAAATTTTTATCTATTGTCCATATTAAAATTTCTAGCTTATAGTTTTACTTCGCTTATGCTCTGTATCAGTAAATCACTTTAATTTACATATGGATGCTATTTTTTCCCTTGCCAATAACTTAATCCAGTGATTAAGTCGCTGTATTAATAATAAATTTCAAAATATTTTTTATGTTGAAAAGTAAGTTATTTATATTACTCAAATTCAGAAATTTATCTTACTTTTTAATATATTACAATTTACTATAAGCGTAAAAGAGCATATCCTTCATAATTTAGAAGGATATGCTCTTTACAAATATTTATATTGGTTTTATTTCATATGTTAAAGTATAAATTTTATTAGGATTTAAAATATATTCCGGATGAGGTAATGCTCTCCAGCTATCATCTCCTCCTACTCCCATTTGTTTGTATATTATTCTTAATACAGTTGCATCTAATGGCTTTAATTTATAGAAATGATCTGCTATTTCTACATCTTCTGGATGATATTTAGATATATTAAACTCAAAAGTAGGAACTCCACTTATTTTTATCCCTTCTCCTTTTTCATTTTTTATTTCTAAATATCTTACATCAGTTTTAGCACCATTTTCTTGAGGTTGAAGATAATTTACCATTTTTTCAGTTACTATATCTTCGTATAACCCTACCTTAGCACTCTTATACTTATCCCAGTAATTTTCTATTTCTCCTCTACCATAATAAGTTATATTTTTAAATTCTTCTTTAAGTATAAACATATCACTTATTACAGGTATTTTAGCTAAATCTCTATTTGGATTTAATATTTGTTGTACTTTTAGTTTAGAGTTACTATCTAATGAGTATACATATGTTACTGTACTATTATTATCTAATTCTATATCTACTACTAAATTAACTAAATTAACATAGTTTTCTATTTTAATGTTTACTAAATTCAGATTTGGATTTCTCCATGTAACTGCATCTACTTCATTTTTAAATCCTCTATCATTATTAGTACTTGCTCTCCAAAAATATGGTCTTGATTCTTCTTTTAGTATATTTTCTCCGTTTACTATATACTGTGCTAAAAGTCCACTTTCTTTTGATAAAGATACTTTTACTTTTTCTGTAGATAATGTTATCAATTTGTCTTCTTCATTTATATTAACTTTATTAGTATTTTTTTCTCTTTCTATTTTTAATGTATTTGGTTTTAATACAACTTGATGATGTTTTATTTCATGACCTTTAGGTGCATAGATTGTTTCATTCTTTTCTTTAACTGTAAATGTAACTATGTATTCCTCACCTTTGTATCTTTTTTGTACCACATCATATTCTAGTTCATAAGTTTGTCCAGGCTCTAAATCTATTGTTACACATTTTTCATCTACAAACTCACCATTTTTAGTTGTAGTTATGAATATGTCATATCTATTTAAATTGTTAAATAAATAATCATTTTTTATTTTAACTAAACCTTCTTTTACATCTTCAAATAATACATCTGCATACCAGTATTTAATCTCATAGAATTTAGGAGTTACTTCTCCATTAGCAAATACTAATCCATTTCCACTAAAATCATAATCATTTGGGAAATCTCCAAAATCTCCTCCATAAGCTAAATAACTTATATCTCCTTCTTTTTTAAGGATTGCTTGGTCTTTAAAGTCCCATACAAATCCACCTTGTAGAACATCATATTTCCTAAATAATTTATAATATGCATCTAGATTACCATTTGAATTTCCCATAGAATGTGTATATTCACACATTATATGAGGTTTTTTAGGATTATTTTTTGCATATTCTTCTATTTCCCAAGGTCTTGTGTACATTTGACTTTCTATCTCTGATACATCTTCATACATTCTATGATGAAATATTCCTTCATAGTGTACTATTCTAGATTTGTCATTATCTTTAAAGAATCTATACATTTTTCTGAAGTTTTCTCCTCCAAAAGACTCATTTCCTAATGACCATATTATTATAGATGGATGATTTTTATCTCTTTCAAACATAGATTTACATCTTGCTAACACAGCATCTGTCCACTCTAATTTACTTCCTGGAAGTGCACCTTCTTCTTCTTTTTGTCCATACTTCCATGTACCATGAGTTTCTAGGTTTACTTCATCTATTACATATAATCCATATTTATCACATAAATCATACATATATGGATTATTTGGATAATGAGAAGTTCTTAAAGCATTAACATTAAATTGCTTCATTATCTTTATATCTTTTTCCATTACTTCTTTATTTATAGCTCTTCCCATTTCGCTATCAAATTCATGTCTATTAACACCATTAAATAGTATACGTTTTCCATTTATGTACATTACATTTTCTTTTATTTCAAATCTTCTAAATCCTGTATCACAACTTACATACTCTATTACTTCGCCATGTTCATTTTCTAAACAAATTATTACTTTATATAAGTTTGGTTGTTCTGCACTCCATTTTCTTGGATTGTCTATTATAGTTTGGAAATGTAGGTTTGCTTCACCCTCTATAATAACTTCTTTTTTACTAGAATATATTATATTTTCTTTATCATACAATTCTAATTTTATATTGTAATTTCCTATTCCAACTACTTTTACTTTAGTACTAAAAGTACCATCTTTATAATCATCTGTAAGATTTGAGTCTACTCTAAAATCTACTATATGAGTTTTATTTTTTATTTCTAAATAAACGTCTCTAAATATACCACTTAATCTCCAAAAGTCTTGATCTTCTAACCAACTTGCATCACACCATCTGTATACTTTTACACCTATTTTATTTTTACCTTCTACTAAGTAATCAGTTATATCAAATTCAGATGGAGAGAATGAATCTTTACTAAACCCTACTATTTCTCCATTTACATATAGGTAAAAGCATGACTCTACACCTTGGAAATTTATTAATACTTTTTTATTTAATTGTTCTTTAGTTATATCAATATACTTTACATAGCATCCTGCCTCATTTATTTTAACAGGAGCAAATGGTGGTTTTATATCTTCTCTTCCAGTCCATGGATATATAAGATTTGTATATTGTGGTATTCCATACCCTTTTATTTGCCAATTTGATGGAACATCTATTTCATCCCATGACTCATTATTATAATTTATTTCATAAAAATCTTCTGGTATACTTTCTATATCTTTACAAAAATTGAATTTCCATTTTCCATTTAACGATATATACCTTGAAGAATTTTCTTTTATTCCTTCTATTGCTTGTTCTTTAGTTTCATAGCTTACAAAATCACTATGAGGTTTATTCATGTTTAAAGATACTATTTGTGGATTATTGTTCCACTCAGGGTATCCATTTTGTGGTTTTTCATATTTAAATTTCATAAATTTTCTCCCCTTACACGTATAAAAATATTCATATGATTCTATCTATATAAACATTCTTTGTTACATGAAGTTCCCCCCTTCTTCATATGAATTTAAAGGTATATATTATCATAATAGATAATAATCTTTTTACGCTTATCTTTACCACTACTTTGATAAAATTTACTTTTTAATTCTATATTTTATCTCAAAATAATAATATCATTGCATATAATTCATGTCAACGTTTTCCTGAATCATTTAAAATAATTATTTTTAATAATCTTATAAATAAGTGATTTTATAAATTAAAAAGCTATTATTTATAAATTTAATATAAATAATAGCTTTTTTCTTACTTCTAATTTATATATCTTTCAAGTATTACTGCTCTTATGCTTTCATATTTAACATAGTCCGGCATTACCTTCTTAATAACACTTACCTTTTCATCACCAAATCGATTTATTGCATCTAGTATCATTTCTTTTTCATTTTCATTGTACATACATTTTAAGTCTATATCAAAATTTATATTATTTCCAAGCTTTATATAATCATAAACATATCCAAGCACTGTTGACACTGATATTTCTAATTCATCTGCTACATCATTTATGTCTTTATTTTGATTTAATAAATCTAGTGCTATTTCATCATTTTTTCTACTATCTCCATCTAAAACTAATTTTAACCTTTTCTTTTCTTCCCATTTTGGAGTTATATTATTTTCTTGTATATATTCTTTAACTATATTTATAATATCTTCTCCATATTTATTAATTTTAACAGGGCCTATACCACCTATATCCTTTAATTGTTCTTCATCTAATGGATATCTTCCACTTATCTCTTTTAAAGTATTGCTACTTAGTATCATATATGGAAGTACACCTTCTAATTTTGATACACTAAGTCTATAGTCTCTAAGTCTTTCATATAGTTTTTTATCTGTAGTTACATTAAAGTACTCACTATTTAACCCTGTCGATTTTCCCGACACAGTATTTAATACAGTATTTAATTTAGATTTATCTATATTTTTTTCTTCTATATATTTTTCAATTATATCTTTAAATCTCTTACCATACTTTTCGTATTTAATTTGTCCAACTCCAGATATATTAAGCATTTCTTCTTTATTAGTTGCATAAACACTTGCCATATTTTTAAGAGTTGCATCTCCAAATACCATATACGGTGCTATCCCTTCTTCTTTAGCTATTTCACTTCTTAAAGAAACTAACATTTCATATAACTCATTTTCTACATATCTTGACTTAGTAACCTTATCTTCCTTAAATTCAACTTTGATTTCTTGTCTTATTACTTTTAAAGACTGTTCATTTAATTTTATAGTAGGGAAACTTCCTCTTGGTCCTATGTTTTCTACTACATCTAAAAATCCATGTGATACTAATGTATTTATAAAAGTTTTTAAATCTTCATTAGAATAGTTTTTCATAATTCCATAAGTTGTTAAAATATCAAATCCAAGGTCTAATACTTTCTTATTTTTAGAACCTCTTAAAACATCTATTATCATAGTAGCACCAAAGCTTCTTTTCATTCTAGCAATACATGATATAACTTTTTGAGCATCTAGTGTTTTATCTACTACTTCACCCTCATTTAAGCAGTTGCTACAATTATTACAATCTTCTAAGAAGATTTCTCCAAAATAGTTTAATATATTTTTTCTATAACAAGTATTTGAGTAAACTAAATCCACCATTTGTTGAAGTTTTTTATATTGAACTCTCTTTCTTTCAGGATTTTCAATTCCAACTTCAACTAAATATTTTTGAGTATGAACATCTCCTGGTGAAAATAATAATACACACTCACTATCTTCTCCATCTCTTCCTGCTCTACCTATTTCTTGATAATAATTTTCTATACTTTGTGGCATATTATAATGAAGTACCCACCTTATATTTGGCTTGTCTATTCCCATACCAAATGCATTTGTAGCTACCATTATTTTTATATCATCATTTATAAAGTTTTCTTGATATTCTTTTCTTGCTTCACTTGAAAGACCTGCATGATATTTAGCTACTGAGTAATTTCTTTTTAGTAGTCCCTCATATATAGTTTCTACTTCTTTTCTAGTTGAAGCATATATTATTCCACTTTCATTCTTATGATTTTCTACATAGTCTAATGTATATTTATTTTTAGATGATGACTTTACTATATTTATAGATAAATTTTCTCTATCAAATCCAGTTATATAAACAGCTGGGTTATGTAAATCTAGTATATTTATAATATCTTCTCTAACTTCATTACTAGCAGTTGCTGTAAATGCTGTAACTATAGGTCTTTTATCTAATCTATTTATAAAGTATGGTATTTTTTTATAACTTACTCTAAAGTCATGCCCCCATTGAGAAACACAGTGAGCTTCATCTATTGCAACCTGACTTATATTTTTTCCTCTTATTATATTTACAAATTCCATACTATCAAGTCTTTCTGGTGCTATATATATTATTTTACATTCATCATTTTCTATTTCTTCTAAAACTTCGCTGTATTCACTATTAGATAGTGAACTATTTATTAATCGAGCTTTAACCCCCATAGTCTTTAATGCATCAACTTGATCTTTCATAAGTGATATTAAGGGTGAAATAACTATAGTTATTCCATCTAAGCAAAGTGCTGGTACTTGATAACAAATAGATTTCCCTCCACCTGTTGGCATTATGGCAAGAACATCTTCTTTATTTATTATAGATGTTATAATATTTTCTTGTCCTTTTCTAAAACTTGTATATCCATAATATTTATGTAATACGTCTAAAGGTTTTATATTCATCTACACTCTCCTTTAAAATTTTTATTATAAAACTTTTATTTCATCGTTTATTTATACATAAAAAATTCGCTTCGCTTGAGCGACGTGTCGGCGAAACACTTCATGTCGCCAACGACTTCGTCCGTTGCTCAAAATCTTTTTTACGCTCAAAACCAATTTATTGATATTACTTACATTCAGAAGTTATCCATATTTTTAAAAATATTATAATATCTTTAAGCGTAAAAAATTTAAGAAAATAAAGATATTATTGATTTATCAATAGCAAACTATTTTCTGAAACTAGTTTAATTTATATAACTAACATTCTTCTAATAAATACTTTGTAGTAATTTTAAAATTTCTTCCTTATTAAGCTCATATGGATTAGCTAATATATTTAAAGATGTACATAAGCTAGCTATTGTTTCTAATTCATCCTTTTTTATATTATAATCTCTTAAGTTATTAGCTAAACCTATTCCTTTTTTCAGTTTATATATTTCATTAGAAAATTCTTCTACATTAGAATATCCGACCTGTTTACTTAATTTATCTATTCTATCAAACTCAACTTTTGAATTTAATAATAATACTTTATCTTGAGTAATACCACATGCCTCACCATGAGGTATATTATACTTACTAGTTAATGGATACGATATTCCGTGGCATGCAGCCGTACCTGTAACAGAAAAAGCAATTCCAGCTAATAATGATGCTTGACACATATTTTCTCTATATTCTATATTATCAAGATTATTAACTGCATTTTTTAAATTGTTCATAACAAGCTTTACTGATTCTATAGCTAAAATATCTGATATAGGATTATTATTTTTACTATAATAAGATTCTAATGCATGTGATAATACATCTATACCTGAACTAGCTGTAACCTTTTTAGGTACTGTAAGTGTTAACTCTGGATCAATTATTGCTATTTTAGGAAGTAAGTACTCTGATTTTATAGGAAATTTATCTTCAGTATATGTATCACTTATAACAGAAACACTAGTAACTTCACTTCCTGTACCTGCTGTTGTAGGTATTGCTATTACAGGTATATTTTTATTAATCTCTAATTTATTTTCTAGGAAATATCTTATATTAGTATCCATAGCTGCCATACAAGAAGATATCTTTGCACAATCTAGTATACTTCCTCCACCTAATGCTATAACAAAGTCTACATTACTATCTTTTATAGCTTTAGTTGTTAATTCTACATCTTCTATTGTAGGATTTGCGCTTATTCCAAAATGTATATTTTCTATATATTCATTCAATAGTTGTATAATTTCATAACCATATTCACTTTTTATAAATCTCTCACTAGATATTAGTATTCCTTTTTTAAAATTATTATCTTTTATTACTTTATTTATATTTTTAACTGCCCCACATTTAAATATTATTTCAACAGGAAGCCCAAATTTATAGTCCATATAACTACCTCTTTATATTAGATTTATTAATCTATTATTTTATCATACATATTAGGTTTAAAATATATTTATAGCTAAATTCCTTTTGTAAAGTTTAGTTGTATATAAATCATTATAATTTTTCAATCTCTCATAAAGCATATTATTTTATATCTTCTTAAATAATCTTATATAATTATAGATATTTTTTCATTCCCATATATATTTTTTTAATAACCGTATTTTTATAATTTAATATATTTTTAATAATAAATTCGCTTCGCTCATTTCGTCAACCATATATCCTTGCTACCGTTACGGATACATCCATTGCTTGAGGCACTGCGTTGGCGAAGCATTTCAAAATATCATTTTTTACATTTATAAAGTTATTGATATTACTTATATTCATATGTTATCCACAAATATAGTTATAATATAATTTCATTATATGTAAAAAAAGTGCCTATTTATTAGGCACTTTCATATATTAACTAAAATCCTACTGGTATTCCAAGTGATACCCATACTATAAGCATTAAACTCCAAGCTATTAAGAATGTCATTGAGTAAGGTAACATCATAGATGTTATTGTTCCTATTCCAGCCTTCTTATCATAAACTTGAGTAAACACTATAATCATTGCAAAATAACTCATAAGTGGTGATATTAAGTTAGTTGAACTATCTGCTATTCTATATGCAGTTTGAACTATTGCAGGATCTATATTTAACTTTAAGAACATTGGTATAAACACTGGTGCCATTATTGCCCATTTAGCTGAAGCTGATCCCATAAATAAGTTTATAACTGCTGTTATTAATATAAATCCTATAAGAAGTGGTATTGTTCCTATATTTGCAGATTCTAATATTGACGCACCAGTAACAGCTATTATAGTTCCTAAGTTAGTATAGTTAAAGTAACTTATAAATTGAGATGCAACGAATGCTAAGCATAAGTATCCACCCATTGAACTCATTGCTTTACTCATATGAGATGCTACTTCTTTTTCATTTTTAACTGTTCCAGCTATTTTACCATAAACTACTGATGGAACAAAGAATAAAAGTGCAACTATTGGTATAAGTCCATTCATAAATGGAGAATGGTCTACTATTGAATTTAGGAAACCATCTGCTTCTAAGTTTCTTAAGAATGAGTTTGGCATTAATATTAATGCTACTAATCCAACTACCATTGCTACGAAAGTTAAGTTTGCAGCTGTCATAGCTTTCTTTTCTTTATCACTTAAATTTTGTAAATCAGAACCTCCAGTTATTGTTTCCCCTTCATATTTACCTAATCTTGGCTCTATAACTTTAGTAGTTAATAAAGTACCAAGTATAGTTATTAAGAATGTTGATGCACACATGAAGAAGTAGTTTGCAGTTGGAGTTATATTTACTGTTGGGTCTATTATATGTGCAGCTTCATTAGTTAAACCTGCTAACATTGGGTCTATAGTACCTATAAGTAAGTTTGCACTAAATCCTCCAGATACCCCAGCAAATGCTGCTGCTATACCTGCAAGTGGATGTTTTCCATAAGCCATAAATATTAATGCTCCAAGTGGTATAAGTATTACATACCCTGCATCAGATGCCATATTTGACATTATACCTAAAAATACTACTGTTGGAACTATTAACTTAGCTGGAGTTATACTAACTACCTTCTTAAGTAATGTTCCTATGTATCCAGAACTTTCTGCTATTCCTATACCTAACATACCAACTAAAACAACTCCAAGTGGAGCAAATCCAGTAAAGTTAGATACTGCATTTTCTATCATATACTTAAATCCATCACCATTAAGAAGTGATACAGCTTTTATTGTTTGAACTTCCATTTCATTAGTAGCTCTATTTATTATTTCTGTTGTTACTTCGATTCCCATTGCAGCAGTTATTGCAGATATTATTGCAACTGCAACACATAACATTGCAAATAATGTTACGGGATGTGGAAGCTTATTCCCTCCTATTTCCACAAAGTCTAGAAACTTTTGTAGAGCTGTTTTTTTCTCAGTCTTTTGTGCTACTGAACTGTTCATTTTTATTCCCCCTTTTATATATAACATAGTTTATAACGTAAAAAATTATTTCTATGTGTTAATAATATATTATATGTATCTAAATTGTCAAACAATTTAAAATATAATTAATAATCGAATATTTGAAATGTGATTTGTATTTTTATGTCACATTTATGTTTTTCTATATATATTACTTGTTTTTTATAGTTTCTTTTATTTATTTAAAGTTTTTCTATATTTTACATATTTTTAATAATCTAGGAGAAAATATTAAATGTACTATTAATCTACACAGGAGGTGAAATGTTAAGATAACCATTTAGGTAAATCTTAGCATGATAACTATGGGTATACTTTATAATATTGCTTTAACATTAGTATTAATAGGTGCAGTCAACTGGGGTCTTGTCAGCTTATTTAAATTTGACTTAGTTGCTGCTATTTTAGCAGGTAGTGGAAATTTCGGAAATATCAGTACAATAAGCCGTATAATATATGGATTAGTTGGCTTATCTGCACTATACGTTATAATTCAATATCTATTCTATATGTTTTAATATAATAATAATAATAAAAGGATATCCATTGGATATCCTTTTATTATTAAACTTCTTTTATATAAAGAACTAAACTAGCGTAATCACCTTCTAGTTTAACAGTTAAACCATGATTCATTAAGTATCTACCTGATTTAACTATATCTTGACCAAATAAATTAAATTTATAATCTTTATTTTCATCAAGTCCTCTTAGCTTTATAGTTGTAAATCTATGACCTACCTTAGATTGTGGCAAGAATACAAATAATAAAGCCTCATCTTTATTTACATATTCAAATATATGGTAGTCATTATCTACTAAGTTTCCTTGTAGTCTATAGAATTTCCCATCTTGAACTATATGTCTTATCTCTTTATATTTAGCTATTTTTTCTTTGCATATGTTCAATTCTTCTTCGCTTAATTTAAGTAAGTTACATCCTACTCCAAGTGTTCCCATCATAGAGCTATCAAATCTAAATTCCATAGGTATAACTCTCTTTGATAAGAAATTAGGACAATCAGTAACCCAAGCTCTCATAGCCTTTATAGGGTATATATGAGAATATGAATTTTGTATAAATAATCTATCATACGCATCTGTGTTATCACTAGTCCAGAAATCATCAAAGTGCGTAAGCATTCCTAAATCTATTCTTCCTCCACCTGATGCACACGCTTCAAATAATACATTAGGGTGCTTTTCTTTTAATTTATCTACTATTTCATATACTGCTTCTATATGCTTTAACCATAAGCTTCTTTCTTGTTTTCCTAAGTTTTTAGCTCCTGGTTCTGATATAGGTCTATTTGCATCCCATTTTATATAGTCTATATCATATTCTGTTAGATAGTGATCTAACATATTAAATACAAATTCTTTAACTTCTGGTTTTGTCATATTAAGTACAAATTGATCTCTTGATAAGTTACCTTCTCTATTGTCAAATTGATATATCCAATCCGGGTGTTCTTTATATAATTTAGTTAAAGGATTTACCATTTCTGGCTCAAACCATATCCCAAACTTCATGTTCATATTTTTAACTTCTTTTATAAGCTCTTCAAGACCATTTGGGAATTTACCTTCATTTACATACCAATCTCCTAAGCCGTCTTTTGTACTGTGTCTTTCACCAAACCACCCATCATCGACAACAAATAACTCTGTTCCTATTTCTTTTGCAAGTTTTGCAAGATTTATTTGTTCTTTTGCATTTACTTTAAACTCCATAGCCTCCCAAGAGTTATAAAGTACAGGTCTTATTTCTTTATTTTTTAATATGTATTTGTTAGCATAGTCATGCATATTATGACTCATTGATTCTAAACCTTTATCAGTATATCCTATAACCATATGAGGAGTTTCTATACTTTGACCATTTTCTAAATATATTAAAAAGTCAAAGTCATTTATACCCATTTGAACTAAAGTTTCTCCATATGGAGTTTGTTCAACTACCCCTTTAAAGTTTCCAGTTAACTTTAATGCTCCAAAGTAAACTTCACCAGTAGTTTCAGTTGCATCTTTATCTAATATAAAGTATGGATTGTGATTATGCCCTGATATACCTTTTCTATTTTCAAAATATATTTTTCCATAACTTACTTTTTGAGTAAACATTTGTTGTTCTGCACCCCAGTAACCATGAGTATTTCTAAATGTTAAATTCTCATGTGGTATATGCATTTGTCCACTTGCTATATTTTCTATAGCTAAATCTTTTTCTTCATTATTTTTTACTACAGTGTATCTTTCTATTAAATCAACATCTTCTAATACTATATAGTGTAAATCTATTTCTATATTATAATGAGCATCTTTTAAATTTATAACAAGTTCATTTTCATTTATACTATGTCCTACATACTTATAAACTATATCTCTTGTTTTATCTTCAAAGCTGACCTTTAAACAATTTTCTTTGTATCTAAGACCTCCATATACTGGATATTCTTCCTTTGTTATTTCATATACTGGATCGTTAGTTGATACTTCAGTTAATACTGGTATATCAAAATCTTCTGGACTATTTATTTTATTTCCCCAATATAAATGTCTAACTAATCCTTGATTATCTATACAAAATGCATATTCAGTATTTTCTGTTGTTAAAGAAAATAGTTTTCTCTCATCGTTTATATATATTCCCATAATATCCTCCATTTTACCCTTCTATGCTTTAACTATTTTAGCTTCATATGCTTTTAATATTTCATTTCTAAATTTCTTTTCATCTGAAGTATGATTCATAACAAAATAATAATCTTCATTATTTAAACTTCTTCTTACTACTTCAACACCTTCTTCAGATTCTATTGCATCTAAATTTGATTCATTTATTATTTTACTAGTTATAGCATCCATTATAGTATTGTCTGCTCCACTTCCTATATAATAAACTTTTCCGCCTTCATATTCATTTAAAGTTACTGCTGCCAAATCTTCAAAGAATTCATCTTCATATTTAAATAAAGTTTTAGCTGTAGTAGTCTTTAACATATCTCTAAATACTGTAGCTGTTCCATTTATACCTTCAAATTCTTCATTTCCTATAAGGAATGCTACTTGATCATCCTGGAATGATTCAACTTCTTCAACATATCCACCAACTAAATCAGTATAGTAAGTTGGATTAAACTGTCCTAATGTTAAATTGTTATAATAATCTTTAACTGCAGTTCTATAAGTAAATACTACTGTACCACCACCTGATACAAATTTTCTTACTTTATCTTGAACTTCTTTTTTATGCACTATCATAACAGGTAATAAAAGGACTTTATATTTATCAAAATCAGAATCACTTGGTATAACATCCATATTTATATTTTTCTTATAAAATGGTCTGTATAATCTATATACTTCTTGCTTATAGTCCATTAAGAAACTTTGTCTTTGTATTCTAAAACTTGCCATAGATTCATAATCATAAACTACTGCTACATCTGATTTAACTTCGCTCTGAGTTAAAGCTTCATTATCCTTCATTTCTTTAAAGAAACTCTGAACTTCATAGAACTTTCTTCTTTTTACATTATCCTGGTCTATTATACCGTAGCAGTATTGTTCTGCACCCTTAGTTGCTCCTCTGTATCTAAAATACATAAGAGAACTACATCCATGAGCTATTCCTTGATATGACCACATTTTAGCTTGTCTTGGTCTTGGTAAATATCCTATAACATCGTGTCCTTGAGCTCCCATTATAGCTTCTGTTATCCAGAAGTTTTGACCCTTTATTCCTCTCATATAATCAAGGCCACAAGCTATTTCCCATGCAGGAATTGGTTCTTTTTGACCACCCCATACTGGATAGTTGTTGTATGCAACTACGTCCATATGCTTTCCTACTTTAGAAAAGTCATAGCTCTTATCAAAATATCCTCCAGAGAAATCATGTATAATTACAGAATCTTTACCTAATATTTCTTTTAATAAATCAACTTGGAATTTGGCATACTTTTCTATACTTTCACTTCTAAATCTTTCATGTTCCATACGAAGTGATGGATTATGAGTTGTTATTGTTGGCTTTGGAAGTGGTATTTCTTCAAAAGTATTGTACGTTTGAGACCAAAATATTGTTCCCCAAGTTTCATTTAATTTATTTATATCATTATCATACTTTTCTTTTAAGTATTCATTGAATTCTTTTTTACATAAATCACAATAACACAAATCGCTACCTTCATGACCAAATTCATTATCTATTTGCCATGCAACTATACTTTCTTCATTTTTATAATGATTAGCTAACTCTCTTATTATTATTTCTGAGTATTTATGATAAGTTTTACTATTAAAACAATATTGTCTTCTTCCTCCAAATACTCTTTTATTATTAAATTCATCTTCACTTAAAACTTCTGGATACTTATTAGCTAACCAAGCTGGCATAGTAGCAGTTGGTGTACCAAATATAACCTTAAGCCCTTTTTGTTTGGCTTTTTCTATTACTCTATCAAAATATGAAAAGTCAAAGTTTCCTTCAGTACTTTCCATCATATGCCATGCAAATTCCCCAATTCTTATAACATTGCAGTTAAGTTCTAATATATTATCTAGATCTTCATCTATCATACTTTTATCCCAATGTTCTGGATAGTAATCTACTCCTAAATACATTTGTATTCCTCCCAATAGTTTAAATTTCTTCTTAAATATATAATAACAAATATCGTTTTCTTTGTAAGTATTTTTTACTAAAATTTTACTAAAATTTTACTAATTTTATATTTATAGTTTAATTATTTTTATAATTAAAAAGCCATCTCAAACTAATTTATTCAATAGAAAAACTACTAAATTTTATTTGAGACAGCTTATTTTTATCTATATAGCATCATTAGCTTTTTTTCTTTTTTCTAATTCTACTAACATATCATCATGGAATTTACCATTTATTTTGTACTTAGATTTGTATATAGTATACATTACTATTGCACAAACTATAGGTATCCATATCATTATTACTCTCATTCCAAGTATAGTTGTTGCACTTTGAACTTCTCCTGCTACATATCCTACTAAAGATAAACCAACACCTACTAACCATCCAGCTACTGCAGATGCACCTTTAACTAATAATGTTTGCACTGAGAATACTATACTTTCATTTCTAGTTCCTAATTTAAATTCTCCATAATCAACAACATCCGCAAGCATTATAGTTGTAGAACCTAATAAGAATCCACTTCCTAATTTTAATATTGCTCCTGCCATCCCTATAAATAAAGCATTTTGAGGTGCAACTATTCCAGCTACAAATAATAATAAAAATCCTGCTATTGGTAATATACTTCCGAATTTAAATACATCTTCTCTACCAATTTTCTTAGTTAATATAGGTAATAATACAAGACCTGATATTTCTGCTATACCAGCAAATGCTTGATATACTGAGAATAGGTTTTCCTTACCTACAACATATGTAAAGTAATATATAGCCATACTACCAGATATTTGCATAATTAAGTTCATACCTAAAACAATTCCAATGAATACTACTAATTGATCATTTTTTCTTATTATATTTAAAGTTTGTTTAAATGATACTTTCTCAGCATTTTTAGGTGTTTCAACTCTTTCTTTAACATTTAAACAAGTTATTATTGCACTTATAATAAACGCTACAGCTATAACTACAGCAAATGATGAGTAACCTTTTACTACATTTCCGTTACCAAGCTTTTTAACTATTGAAAGTCCAAATGTTCCCATTATAAGCCAAGCTGTACTTGCAAATATTCTTGGTATTACTGCTACTTGCTCTCTTTCTTCTTTGCTACTAGTTAATGCTGGTATCATTGACCAATATGGTATATCCATTATTGTATATGTCATCCCCCATAATATATACATAATTGAGAAATATGCATATAGTGGTAAACCTTCTAAATCTGGTTTTCTAAATAAGAATACTATAACAACTGCATTTAATACTGTTCCAATAAATATCCATGGTCTAAATTTCCCAAATTTACTTCTAGTATTGTCAACTATCATACCCATAGCTGGGTCATTTACTGCATCCCAAAGTCTTGCAACTAAAAATAATGTCCCTACAAATGCTGGATTTAATCCAACTGCATCTGTAAAATAAACCATTAAGTATGTTGACACTATTGCATATGCTAAATCTTTTCCTAAAGCACCTATTCCATAAGAGTACTTCTCTCTAAACGTTAATTTGTTCATATATCTCCTCCGCTTTTCTTATTTTTCCCTTTTACAATTTAATTATATCACCACGAGAAACGTTTGCCAACCTATTTGGTAAAATTTTTCTAATTTTTTTACTGAATTTTTTAGCTATTTTTATCTTTATACTTATTTGCTAATTTTAACCTGTTGTGCTAGTTAAGTATGATCACTGAGAATACTAAATTCTAGCAAGATATATTTTATAGCTAAAAAGCTTTATATAGTAATTTAATATACTTAGTAAAATAACTATCACAATAGATTAATTTTAAGCTTTGTTTATTTTTTATTTGATTTTTAAACTTATATAATTTGGGTATAAGTATTTTGTAAGAATTTTAAATATGATATATTATTTTTAATTTAAATCATATAATTCACTTTGATAATATTATTTATAGACTTTTTTAGTTTATTAATTTAATCTTATATAACTTGTTAATCAGCTTTTTAACTTAGGAGGTTTTTCATGAAATTTAATTATAATTTAGAAATTGATAATATATTAAACAAAATATATAAAAGAAAGATATTTGATTTAGCTTGTGAAAATAACATTTCAAATATAGATTCAAAAAATATAGAATCATATAAAAATCAATTTAAATCTTTTGAAGTATATTTAGGAAGTGAAATTGAAGAATTTATAAAAGATTCATTGCCTAAGGAAAAAGAAGGATACTTTTTTAGATGTGATGTATCAAAACATAAAAACAATTATTATCCAAAGATTTATGATAATTTAGGTAATAAACTTGCATCTGGAAGTGATTCTAAATTTGCTACTATTCTTTGGGAGGCGCATATAAATAATCTAATCATAAAAGATGTTTATGAATCTTTTAATAAAGAAAAGTTCCACGAGTTTATTGATAATAATTTAGAAAATATTTATGAAGATATAAATAAAAATATAATTGATTTTTACAATACTAATAAATTGACTATAGCATTTTCTAATAAATCTGAATTAGTTTCAGTTATTAAAGATATGCTTTTAAAAAATGAATTAGATATTTCTTTTGCTCAAGACTTTGTTGATTTAGATAAAGTCAGAGAAGAGATGATAATGTACTCTACTCCACTTGATATGTATAACGAGTACGATAAATTAGAAGATGAATTAAGCTATTGCTTAGATAAATTCTTCAAATATAATAATGATGAGTTATTTAATGTATTAGTAAATGATAAAGATTTTAAATTTGTTGAAAATATTGGTCTTGTTAGATAATAATTTAAATAAACAAAAATGGGAAAGTTGATAATAAAAACTTTCCCATTTATTATTAAATAATATATAATTATTCTAATTTACTCTTAGCACTTCTTAATTCATTTCTTTTTATATTACATTATTGTAAATAATACAATACAAACCAAATAGTATTATTAATTTTTCATAAGGTATCCATATATAGTAGTTATATTATATATTTTTAGATTTAAAAATTTTAATTTAGGTAAAATTATAAATATATTATTTTACTAAAATTTTATTAATTCTTATTTAACCTATTTAATATATCTTCAATTTTAGAATTAATAATATCCACATCAATATTTTCTATCTTTTCATTATTTATTTTATAGCTATATTTCAAAGAAAGTATTCTATAAACACTTTCATTTATTCTATCAATAGATATAATTCCTTTATCTACTGCATCTTTTATATTATTTATAATATCTATCTCAGTTTCATACCCATGACATATTAAAAGTAAATCTGCTCCTGCATTTATAGATTTTATACAAGCTTCACTTATATCAAAATTATTAGTTACAGCTACCATAGTCATATCATCTGTAACTATAAGTCCATCAAATTTTAAATCTTTTCTTAGTATATCTGTAATAATTGTTTTTGACATACTGGCAGGATTTATATCATCAATTTCTGGAAGTAATATATGGCTTACCATAATGGATGGAACATTTTCCTTTATTGCATTTTTAAATGGTACAAACTCTACTTCTTTTAATTCATCTAAAGTTTTATTAATAATAGGAAGTTTATAATGCTAGTCAATATCAGTATCTCCATGTCCTGGAAAATGCTTAGCTACTGAAATAATATTACTACTTTTAAATCCATTTATTTCACTAACCCCAAGATTTGCCACAATATTTTTATTACTTGAAAATGATCTATCACCTATTACTTTATTATTAGGATTACTATTTATATCTAAAACTGGAGCAAAGTCCATGTTAAATCCAAAGCTTTTTAGTGAATATCCTATAGTTTTTCCTATATCATAAGCTAACTTTTTATCATTTATATTACCTATTACTTCATTAGAAGGTAGTTTTTTTATTTCTTTTGGTAGTCGGCTTACACGACCACCCTCTTCATCTATAGATATAAAAAGAGGTATTTTATTTTTAGAATTAATGTCTTTTATATTATTTATAAGTTGTAGTAATTGATTAGAGTCATTTATATTATCTTTAAACAATATAATTCCTCCGACCTTTTTATCTACTATTAACTCTTTAGTTTTATCATTTATAGTATATCCATCAATTCCAACAGTTATTATCTGTCCTATTTTTTCGTCTAGTGTCATATTTTCTATTTCTTTTTGTATTACATCTATATTATTATTTTGTTTATTTAAATTAATACTTTCTATTGTATTTTTATTATTACATCCATTTAATGATAAAGTCATGGTTAATAAACATATACCTAGTACAATTTTCTTCATAGTATCTCCTTAAGATAGTCTATTTATATATTTATATATTTATATATTTAATACTTGTATTCCTAAGATATTTATTGCCTCTTGTTCAGTTGTTATAGTAAGCTTTGCATCATCTACCATGCTTTCTCCTACATATTTTTTCTCTACAAAGTTTGCTCCATTTTTTATTTTTATAAAATAAGGCCTTTTTATATTGTTCTTAGTAACTATACTATATGATAATATATCTTTTTCTTTATCATATTTCCAAACTTGAAGAGATTTTGATATATCATAGTGTGTTTCAAACTCTGATATTATATATACCTTTTCTACTTCTCCATTTATTAATTTTATCATTTCATCTTTACATTTCCCCATAATATCCCTCCTGTATATTATTTATTATAGCAGACCTGACTTTTCAATAAATTACATTTATAATTTTGTATCTATTTGGTCAAAATATTTTCAAATACATTATGAAAAGGTGACTACCATGGATAAAAAACAAAAATGTGAATCTAACAATCAATGGGCTGGTGCTAATATATCTTTAACTAGCCAAACAAATGTAAAAGAAAAAGATGAAAATAACAATCAATGGACTTCTACATTAAAGAAATCTAGAGAAATGTATGCTACTAATTGCCATCCAGAAAAGCATAATAATAAAAATTAAATATTTTATAAAAGAGCGTCTTAAAATATTTATTAAGACGCTCTTTTTATTGTAATACTATATTTGATTTTCATGTTCCCTATTTAATATTTTTATTTTATCCACAATGCTGGATATAATTTTTATAGTTATAGGAGTTATTATCATAAACACTGCTAATATAATAGTTTGTACAAAATTAAGTTTATATATCATAAACCTATCTCCAAATAATATTACTATTGAGAAAAATAATACTGTCATAAATGTAAATAGTATTTTCCTTTGATTGTTAAATGGAATACTTACTCTATACAAAATAACTAAACCTGTAAATCCAGTTAATATAGCAGATATACTTGATACTTGACTATGAGGTATATTTATTTTGTATGATATAAATGCAACACATAATATATTTATTACTATAGTTAACGCACCTGATAGTGATCTTTTTATTATATTTCTTAAAAATCCCTTTTTTATTTTATTGTTATTAGATTCAAGTGCAAAGAAAAATGAAGGTATTCCAATAGTCAATGCACTTATAAGGGTTAATTGTATTGGAACAAATGGATAAGGCTTCATTATAATAAGAAATAAAATAGAAAGTAAAAATGAATATATTGTCTTAACTAAAAATAATGATGCACTTTTTTCTATATTATTAATGACCCTACGTCCTTCCTTTACAACATTAGGCATAGATTTAAAATTTGAGTCTGTAAGGACAAGTTGAGCTGTTCTACGAGCTGCATCACTACCTGATGCCATTGCTATGCTACAATCACTATCTTTAAGAGCTAAAACATCATTTACTCCATCACCTGTCATAGCTACTGTATGGCCTTTATCTTTAAGTGATTTTATAATTTCTCTTTTTTGTTCTGGCTTTACCCTTCCAAATATAGTGTACTTATCTACTGCTCTATTTATATCTTCTTTAGTGTTAAGTGTTGATGCATCTATATATTTATCTGCATTTTTAATACATGCTGTTTTTGATATTTTTGATACTGTAACAGGATTATCTCCAGATATTACTTTTATTTCAACTCCTTGATTTTCAAAGAATTCAAATGTCTTTTCTACATTATCACGTATTTTATCTTCTATTATAATAAGTGCTATTTTTTCTATATCCTTATCTAATTTGTCATTGGTTAAATCCTTATTATACTTAGATAATAAAAGTACTCTGTATCCTTTTGATGAATATTTTTCTACTTTATCTTTTATACTTATATATTCTTCATTTAGCACAAATTCAGGGGCACCTATTATAAAGCTTCCTTCTTCTTTAAAAGAAATACCACTCCATTTTCTTTCAGATGAAAAAGGTACTTTATTTTTATATTCCCAATTTGGATTTTCTTTAAAATATCTTCTCAATGAATTAAAAGTTGAATTTTCATCATCTAGTGTATGAGTTATTGCTCCCACTATCTTATTTATATTTTCATTATTATATTTTTCATCTAATACTATAACTTCTCGTACATCCATTTTTCCCTCTGTTATTGTTCCAGTTTTATCAAGGCATATCATGTCAACACGAGCTAGAGTCTCTATACAATGAAGTTCTTGAACTAATACTTTTCTTTTTCCTAGCCTTATAACAGATACCGCTAAAGATATACTTGTAAGTAAATAAAGTCCCTCTGGAATCATACCTATAACTGCAGCAACTGTACTTACTATAGATTTTTTTAGTCCATAATCTAATAAATACATTTGTTTTAAAAACAGTATTAATCCTATTGGAACTATAACTATTGCTATATATTTAATTATTTTATCAAGAGATTTCATAATCTCAGAGTTTACTTTTTTTCTCTTTTTTACTTCCTTAGTTATTCTAGATGCATAGCTATTTTCCCCTACCTTATCTGCTTTTGCATAACAAGTCCCTGATACTATAAAACTTCCAGATAACAATGTATCTCCTTCTACTTTTAATATTTCATCGACTTCTCCAGTTAATAAAGATTCATTTACTTCTACATTTCCCTGTAAAACTATAGAGTCTACACTTATTTCATCTCCACTTGAAAACTTTATAATATCATCTAATACTATATCTTTAGTATTTATTTCAACTTCCTTAGATTCTCTTATTACCTTTGCCTTAGAGGCTGATACTAAAGATAATTTATCTATAGTTTTTTTAGCTCTTATTTCTTGTATTATTCCTATGACAGTATTTGATATTACTATTCCCATAAATAATGCATTTTCATAGGATTTTACAAGTATTATAAGTATTGCAAGTACAAGATTTAATAAGTTAAAAAAGGTAAATACATTGTCTATCACTATCTCTTTAATTGTTTTTGAAACACCATCTACAGCTTTATTGTAATTTCCTTCTTTTGTACGATTATCTACTTCTTCTTTTGATAATCCTTGAAGGATATCTTGATTTTGTATATTATTTATATTTTCATTAAGCTTCATATATACCCCTTCTAACCTTTTATTATAATATTTAGTATTTACATTTTTTAATAAATAATTATATAAAAGTGCATCTTCAAAATAAATTATGTATATTCTAATTTTACTTTTCTTAGTTAAAAATTTTTTAACCATATACTCTAATATAAAGTTTTTATTTGTAAATTATCAAAATATTTTTTACATATTAAATTTGCTTTAATATAAATATGGCAAAGTAAGTAAGGAGTATATAACGTTTATTATATACTCCTTACTTATTTTCTAATTCATAATTATTTAATAATAACTTAACTCATAAATCAAAAATCTTTCTTGATTATCTTTTTTATATAAATCATCTAATCTAACTTCTTCAATTTGCATAAATGGTGTGCAATTTTCTAAGTAATATATATAATCATCTGATGGATAGTAAAGTATTATATCTATCTTTCTTGGATTATTTTCAAATGATATTAATATATTTTCTACAACTTTCATAAATATATGAACAGAAAATGGATTAAAGAAATAAAACTTATTGTCCTTATCACTTATTTCATATTCTTGGGCTAAAGTACATAAAAAATTAATTTTTTCTTCTTCTCTTTTATTATTTTTCAAATACTCTTTTTTATTTTCCATACATTGATTGTAAAAATTTTCATCCATTTCTATTCCTAAAACATTGCAGTTATAATTGTAATTTAAATAGAAATTAAGTCGTCCTTTTCCACATCCAAAATCAATTACAGAGTCTTTTTCATTTATATAGTAACTTTCAAATAATTTATCTAATGCAAAATACGGAGTTGGTTCATATGGATGATAACATTTCTTAGTTTCATCCCAACTTTGATCTCCTGTGGTTTTTATATTAAGCAACTCTTCATAGTATTTTTCTTTCATATTCTTCCTTCCTATTTAATTTTATTATGTATATCCTATTTAAGCTTATTACAATATTATTTTTTGTCAACTCATGAATAAAATATTGTAATAATATTTTATAATTTACTTATTTTGTATTGAAATTTAGACATCCTATAGCTACGATTATATTAACTGCTGATTGTAAAAGAAAGCTTAAGGGGGAAATAAATATGAAATTTAATTTTGATAAAATTATAGATAGAACTAACAATTTTTCAGCTAAATGGTCTGAAATGAATAAAAATTTTGGTACTAATAATTTACTTCCTATGTGGGTAGCTGATATGGATTTTTTAACAGCACCTTGTGTAATGGAAGCTTTAAAAGATAGACTTGAACAAGGGATATTTGGATATACAACTAGACCATCTTCTTATAATGAGTCTATAGTAAATTGGCTTGACAATAGATTTAGTTGGAAAATAAATCAAGAATGGTTAATGTTTAGTCCTGCAGTTATAACTAGCATTAGTTTATTAATACAAAACTTAACTCAAAAAAATGATAAAATAATGATTCAAGAACCAGTTTATAGTCCATTTCATAGTATCGTTGAGTCTAATGAAAGAAATTTAGTTATAAGCCCTTTAGTAAAATTAGATGACGGAAGCTATGTTATGGATTATGAAGATATAGAAGCTAAAATAAAAGATGTTAAAGTATTTATACTTTGTAATCCTCACAATCCAGTTGGTAGGGTTTGGACTCGTGAAGAACTAACTAGATTAGGAGAAATCTGTTTAAAACATAATGTATTAGTTATATCTGATGAAATACATAGTGATATAATATTAAAAAATCATAAGCATACTCCATTTGCTTCTATTTCTAAAGAATTTAGAGAAAATACTATAACTTGTATGGCTCCAACTAAAACTTTTAATTTAGCTGGGCTTCAAAGTTCCTTTTTAGTAATTTCTAATCCTTATTATTATGAAGTTATGGATAAGGCTTTTTCAATATTAGATATAAAAAGAAACAACGCATTTAGTTTAGTAGCAACAGAAGCTGCTTATAACTACGGTGAAGATTGGTTATATGAGTTGATTAAATATATAGAAGATAATGTTGATTTTGCTATTGATTATATAAAAAATTATATGCCTCAATTAAAAGTAAAAAAACCTGAAGGAACTTATTTGTTATGGGTTGACTTTAGCAACCTTAATGTAGATAAAAAAGATTTAAAAAATGCTTTAATAAATAAAGGTAGGATTGCCTTAAGCGATGGATCTTCTTTTGGGATAGGAGGCGATGGATATTATAGAATAAATTTAGCTTGTCCTAGGTCTATGGTCTTAGAAGGCCTTAAAAGAATTGAATTTGCTATAAAATCCCTATAAATAAAAAGGTGAACTATTTTAAATAGTTCACCTTTTTGTTTAACATCCGCATCCTTTGTTTGAGTTACACCCACATTGATTATGGTGATTACATCCACATTCATCATAACAATCATAGTCTTCGTCTTCATCTTCATCATATCCAAAATCATCTAAGTTGCATCCAACATCATCTTTATAGCAATCTCTGTAACACTTAGCTGCTTCTTGTAAACAACATTGTGCTTCCTCCATTAAATCCTGAGCTGAGTTTGCAGACTCCTCATAGCATTCCCAAAGTTCATTAGCTTTTTTACATTCCTCTATAGCTTGTCGTTTTAAAGCTTCAGCTCTTTTTTCTGCTTCTTGTGCCTCTTGAGCTATTTTATTTGCCCTATTCATAGCACACTCTGCTTGTTGACATTTTTGGTTAGCCATTTCTTTGAACTTATTACATTCTGATATGCAACTATTGAATTGAGAACTAAATATTAAATTTTTATTGTTACATTCATTTTGATTACAAGAGTTATTAAATTTGTTATTTTTTTTAATATTTTTCTGTCTCATTAAATAACCACCTTTTAAATTGAATATTTTAGAGGATTTCACTGGTTCCTATTAACATATTATTCATTCATTCAAAAACTGTGATATAGTTACTATGTATTTGTTATTTTTATTAGTATTTATAAAAATTCGCTTCGCTTGAGCGACGTGTCGGCGAAACATTTCATTTCGCCAACGATATATCCTTGCTC